>Ga0068863_100001248_pt1 | contig 25340 bp, 24 predicted proteins | sample KBSSwiS62_FD_66596 | JGI IMG/M metagenome (GOLD analysis project Ga0068863, IMG submission 66596) | Switchgrass rhizosphere microbial communities from Kellogg Biological Station, Michigan, USA - KBS Switchgrass S6-2 | ecosystem: Host-associated > Plants > Roots > Rhizosphere > Soil ... | reverse complement strand
GCCAAGGGCCGCAACCAACACCACCGCGGACGCAATCGCCAACGCCCGTCGCGACACTCCCGGAGACCGCTGCCGTGAATGCTTGCCCGACCGACCCGTCGTCCGCACGGGCGTCTCCAGCGCGCGCCGGGCCGCGGCCGCCAACTCGCCTGCCGTCTGATACCGCTTCACCGGTTTTTTCGCCATACCCTTGGCGATGACGTCGTCGAACGCCGACAGCTTCGGGTCAACAGCCGACGGCCGCGGTGGCGGCGACACCATGTGTCCCTTGATCTGTTGCTCGTAGCTCTCCGCCGGGTAGGGCCGCTGCCCGGTGATGCATTCGTAGAGCACGCACGTCAGCGCGTAGATGTCCGCGCGCGGATCGATCTGTGCGCCGTCGAACCGCTCCGGCGCCATGTACGCCAGCGTGCCCAGCGTGTTGCCCGCCGTCGTCAGGCCCTTCTCGCCGGCCGTTCGCGCCAGACCGAAGTCGATCAGATACACGAATTCGCGGTCGGTGATCAGGATGTTCGACGGCTTGACGTCGCGATGGATCAGCCCCGCTTCGTGTGCGGCGTCCAGCGCCGTCCCCACCTGCTCGACCACATTGACCGCGAACGACGCCCCGAGCGGCTCGCCGTCGGCGTCCTCGAGCATGGTGCCGAGGTTTCGGCCTTCGATCAGCCGCATGTCCAGGTAGAGCCGGCCATCGATTTCGCCGTAGCCGTGAATCGGCACCACGTGCGGGTCGTTCAACCCGGCGGCCGCCTGCGATTCGCGCCGAAACCGCTGCTGGAATGTGGCGTCCTCGGCCAGATGATGCGGCAGTACCTTGAGCGCGACGACGCGGTCGGTCTTGGTGTCGTAGGCCCGGTAGACCTCTCCCATACCGCCCCGGCCGATCAGCTTTTGCAGCTGATAGTGCCCGAATGGTGTCGAATCCACCTCTTACTCCTCGCAGCGGCTGTCCCCGCTGTGCCGTATGAAGCTACATCACGTTTGCCAGAATGTCGTGGCGCTCGTCATATACCGGCCACTTCGAGGTAAGTCAACGCTAAGATTCAGGGCGTCCACGCCTCACAGCGGCGGCGCGGTTGGGTTTGAGTTTCCCAGACTGGTCTATCCACACCTCGGTGCGCGACTGACCGAGGAGGACATCATGCAGTGGTTCACGGTGTCGTGGTGGCGTTGGCGCCTGGCCCAGGCCCGTGGGCGCAATCCCCTGGTGCGAACGAGCGATCGCGTCGAGGTCGCCGTCATGGCCCTCGCTGTCCTGATCTCGCTGACCGTCATGCCCTTCGCGGGCGCTATCGGCACCGCGATCCACGACGAACACGCCAAGACCTACGCCGCGCAGCAGCGCGACCGCCATCAGGTCGCCGCGCCCGCAGTCAACGCCGCCGCCCCGACCGGGCCCGCCGCGGTTCTCCAGGCCCGCTGGCGAGCAGGTGATGTCGAGAACGCCGGCGCCCTCGACTGGACCAACCCGACGAAAGACGCTGCGGGCGCTGATATTTGGGTCGACAAGAACGGTCGTGAGGTCGGCCCGCCCGCCGCTTCATGGCAGGCAGGAGCCGACGCGATCGTTGCCGCGGCCGGAGTCTGGCTGGCGGCGACCGCCATCTCCGCGTTGGCCCTCGCTCTCGTCCGACGGGGCCTGAGGCGCGCACGGTCCAACGCGTGGAACCGCGAAATCGCGATCCTGGTGCACGATGACGGAGGCCGCGCCGGTCGGCACCGGTGAATTCGGGCCCGGCGGCGCCTCGGTAGTCCTACCGTGAGCACATGGCAGAACAGTCACCCGCTGTCTTCGTATCGCATCCGCCGGAGCGGCTTCTCCGCGTCGTCAACCCGGCCCTGAAATTCCTGCTCGGCACACCGCTGGCAGGCTCAGCAGGCAAGCAATTGATGGTGCTGAACTTCAAGGGGCGCAAGTCGGGCAATCCGTACTCAATCCCGGTGAGCGCGCACTTTATTGGCGACCAGCTCTACGCACTGGCAGGCGCGGGCTGGACCAAGAACTTCCGCGGCGGCGCCGACGCCGAGGTCCTGCACGACCGCAAGAAGACCGCGATGCGCGGCGAGGTCATCGCAGACCCCGCGGTCGTCGCGGAACTTCAACACCGGGTCGCCGAGTCCTACGGCGTCAAGCGCGCACAGCGCTCGATGGGGCTGGGCTTCCGCGAGCCGCGCATCCCCACCGTCGACGAGTTCAAGGAAGCGTGCGAGCGCGAAGGCATCGTCGCCATCAAGTTCACGCCTCGCACCTGATGCCCGAAACCAACGTGGTCGGCGGACCGCTGGAGCCGTGCGGCACCGAACCGCTCACGGGCTTCTACCGCGACGGTTGCTGCGCGACGGGGCCCGAGGACCTTGGCAGGCACACCATCTGCGCCGTCGTCACCGAGGAGTTTCTCGAGCATCAGCGGTCGATCGGCAACGACCTCTCGACGCCGCGGCCGGAGTTCCGGTTCCCTGGCCTGTCGCCCGGCGACAGATGGTGCGTGACCGCCGCGAACTGGTTCCGCGCCTATCAGGACAGCTGCGCCGCGCCGGTCGTGCTCGCATCCACCCATGCGCGGACATTGGACGTGGTGCCGTTGGCGGCGCTCAAGGAGCACGCGGTCGACGTGCCTGACGACCTGGCGGATCTGTAGCTATCCGACGATGTCGAGTAGCCGCTCCAGCGTCGACAGCTGGTCGGCGTAGTCGCCCTCCAGCTTGGCCAGCAACGTGGTGATGCCTGCGGCCTTGTACTTGTCCACCCGCTCGGCGATACCGCCTTGGGTCCCAACGAGATTCGTCAGACGGCCGAGGTCGAGCGGCACGGCCGCGCGGGCTTCGTCACGGCTGCCGCCCTGCCACAGCTCGGCGACCCTGGCGACCTCGTCGCCGTAGCCCAGCCGGGTGAACGCGTCGTTGTAGAAGTTGCGCCCGCCTGCCCCCATCGCGCCGATCGTGAACGCATACCCGTCGGCGTGCCTGCGCGCCGCCGCGTCGGCGGACGCGTCGTCGTCGTGAAACTCGACCGCCACCGGCGCCACCAGATCCAGGTCCGCCAGCGTGCGCCCGGCCTGCTCGGCACCTTCGCGCAGCGGACCGAGGAACACCTCGGCGGCCTCGGGAATGAACGCATTGCCGAGCCAGCCGTCGGCGGATTCACCGGTGAGCCCCAGGTTGCGGGGTCCCATCGCCGCGACGTAGATCGGCACCGGCCGCGGCCGCACCAGGGGTTTCAGCGCCGCGCCACTGCTGTCCGGTAGCGGAAGCGGGTAGATCTCACCGGGATGCTCGAGCCGGTCGCCGCGGCTGACGATCCGGACGATCTCGATGGTTTCCCTGGTCGTCTCGACCGGCTTGCGGAACCGGACCCCGTGCCAACCCTCCATGACGCGCGGGCCCGACGTTCCGATGCCCAACAGGAAGCGACCGTCGGAGAGCTCCTGCAGGCTGAGCGCGGACGTCGCCAGCATGGCCGGACTGCGCGAACCAAGTTGCACCACAAAGGTTCCCAGCTTGATCGTCGACGTCTTGGCTGCGACGAACGCGAGTCCGGTCAGCGCGTCGTAACCCCAGACCTCCGGCGTCCACAACGAATCGACACCGAGCCGCTCGGCCGCCGCAGCGAACTCCACTGCGCCCGGCAACCGGGGCTCGATCATGGTTCCGACCTTCACGCCTAACCCCTTTTCCGCCGTGGCATGCTGCAAAAATGCGTTACCGCGATCAGCCCACCTTAGAAGTGACGCAACGCGTGCACTGCGATGTCGAGACCGCATGGAGATACGTCACCGACATCAACCTGCCCGCGCGCTGCTCGACCGAGTTGCAGTCCGTGGAATGGCTCGACGGTGCCGACGGCGTCACCCTCGGCGCCCGATTCCGCGGCCGCAGCCGCCACGATGCGTTCGGCGACTGGCACACGGTGTGCGAAGTCGTCGAGGTGGAGGATCAGCGCCGCTGGGTGTGGAACGTCAGCGGCCCCGACGGAGTCGGCGCCACCTGGGGGTTCGAGGTGGAGCCTGCCAGCGATGGCGTGCTGATCCGGCAGTGGGGCCGGATGGGACCGGCGTCGTCGGGATTGACGCCTGGGATTCTCGCGCAGCCGGACAAAGAAGCCAGGATCATCTCGCGGCGGCTGTCGGAATGGCAGCAGAACATGCAGGCCAATCTCGACTGGATCCGCTCGCAGGTCGAGGGTTAACCCGGGTCGGCGGCTTGCGGGACGTGGCGCGCCACCGTCTCGTCCATCATCTGGCGTAGTGCCGGAACCTCATCGAGCAGGCGGTTGAGGTCGTTGCGCGCGATGTGCAGCACTTCGGCCTTGCCGGTCGTCGTCACCGTCGCATTGCGGAGTTTGCCGTGGCGCAGCGCGGATTCACCGATCACTTCACCCGGCCCCACCACGGCGATGCGCTCCTGGCCGATGTACACGCCCGCCTCGCCACTGAGCAGGATGTAGCAGGCGTCGGACGGAGTCTGCTCCCGGATCAGCGGCCACGGCCCCGACGTCGAGGTTCGATGGGTCGCCCGGGCGATCCGCGCCAAGTCGCTGTCGGAGAACTTCGCGAACGCCGGGAATTCCTTCAGCCTGCGGGCGTCCTCTGCATATTGCTGCTCACGGGCTTGTTTCGCCTCAGTGGTCTCACGCCTGTTCATAGGTACTCCCCCGATCATGACGGCACTGTCATTCGGGAGCCTAGCGAGAGGGGCCTACGCCGCGACGGTTTTCGCCACTGCCGAGTCTGTCGAGACGTCCGCCGCGTTCGCCGTCGGCAACGACAGCGTCATGCCCGACACGTTCAGCGCGCCCGACGTTGTGATCGTCTCGTATGGGAATGCCGACGCCACCAGCTGCAGCGTCACCGTCTCGCCCGGCTCAAGCGTCTGCGCCACCATCTCCATCGGCACCGACACCGTATGCAGCTTACCGTCCAACGTGACCGGTACCGGCGTGACGAGGTTGCCCAACACCAGACCGGTCGTATCGTCGACCAGCTGCGCGTAGACGTGACGGCTGGTGCCGGTGCCCGAGTACGTCATCGTCAACTGCGGCGCCCCCACGATGTAGGTCGTGTCGGCCGCCGCCGGAATCGTGAGGTTCAACGCGTTGATGGCCCGCGAACCGGACGGGATACCGAGCAGGGTGCCGAGCGGGAACGCGGTCAGTATCCGAGGCTCCGGCCCCGACCCGCCGAGGAACGGAATGAGCGGCAGCACACCACCTTTGGAGGTCGACGCGACAATCGGCGTGCCCTGGTGCACCGGATAGGTGTCCGATGAGAACCGCTGGCCGTGCTGGTCGACCCACTCAAACTGCGGGCCGGTGTCCACGCTCACATCGCCCTTCACGTACCGGTCCAGCCACGCCATGGTCGCTTCCTTGATCATCGCACCGTCGTTGGTGGACGTCAGGCACGCGCCGTGGCCGCCGCAGAACCACACCACCTTGGTCGGAACGCCTGCCGCCATAAGCGCTTTCGCGTTCGCGTCGGCCTCGGCCAACGTGAACAGCGTGTCGACTGTGCCCTGCACCAGCAACGTAGGCGCCGTGATGTTCTTGACGAGGTCACCGGGACCGCGTTCGGCGATCAGATCCTGATCGGCAGGAGTGATCGTTCCGGTGATGTCGCCGTAGATCAGGCCCGGGTAAATCCGCGGATTCACGCGGGCATTCGTGCCGATGAGCGCGGCGACGAGGATCGTGCCCCAGCTGCTCTTGAACGCCTGATCCTTGTACAGCGACGTGGTCAGGCTGTGCCACGCGATGGTCGGCACGATCGCGTCGATGCGATGGTCGTTGACGGCAGTCGCCAACTGGATTCCGCCGCCATAGGAGGCGCCGACCATGCCGATGCGCGGATCCAACGTTTTGGCATCGTCGAGCTTGACCTCGGGCTGCGTCGCCAGCCAGCTGATGATCGCCGAAACGTCCTTACCCTCGAAGTCCGGGTGGTCGACCTCCAAGGTGCCGCCCGAACTCCATTCCCCGCGCGGGTCCCAGGTGACGACGTTGTACCCGGCATGCCGCAGTGTGCCGACACCGATCACGTCGTTCGGGAGGAACTCGTCGTTCATCGCTTCGGGGTTCGTCGCACCCGGCAGGGCCAGGCCCGGGCCGTCGAGGATCGTCGTCGCCTTCTGCCCCGCCCGTAGTCCGGCGGCTGGCATGAAGTGCACGTAGATCGGGGTGCCGTCGAAGGAGATGACCTTCACGTCGCGCGGCACCGGCGTGCCCGGCGCGAGGCCGAACTGCACCGGATAGCCGACGAACCGGTGCAGGACGTCGCCGATCAGCGGGATCTGGTGGATGAACGCGACCACCGGCGTGACGAACATCGGCCCGACGACAGGCAGATGCTGCAACCCCTCCAGCGGCGCGGTCGCGGAGATCGCGACCGGCGGCTGGACGGCGGGCGTGGTGACGGCCGACACCGGGATGGTGTTGGCCTTAGCCAGCGTCTTCGACCTGCTGGATTCCTGTCGCGCGGCGGCCACCATCATCAACGGCAGCGCCGGCTCCACCGGCGCCTTCGGCTTCTGTGCCGCGGCCTCGGCAGGCTCGACGGTCTTCGGTTCCGAAGCGACCGTCACGCTGGAGGTCTTCTTCTTTTTCTTCGGCGTCGGCTCAGCGGTTGGCTTGGTCTCGATGGATTCCTGTGCGGTGTCGGTCTTTTCGTCCTGCGCGGGCTTGGTGTCCGTCGCTGACGACTCATCACCTGACGTACTCGTCGGCTCGGCCGACGCGACTCCCTGCCCGACGAAAACGGCGGCCCCGATTCCCAGAGCCACCGCCAGTCCACCAATCCGCCCCACGTACACCCCAGATCCCATGACTATGCAAATACCGTGCGACGGCCGTCGCGTCCCCGTTTTGGGCGAGATGACACCATCCGATGGTGGCCAACCTCGCCAACGGCACGCAGAACCAACTCGACCGATGGCGGCTCCGTCGTGACGGCGAACCGGTCCAGGGGGCCGGCTCGGTGGTGCTGCCGGTGCGGACATCCGAAGGAGTTCAGGCAGTCCTGAAGGTCACCTCGGGTGAGGCCGAGTCCGAACACGAGCACCTCGTGCTGCGGCGCTGGGGCGGCGACGGCGCGGTCCGCCTGCTCAGCGCCGACCCCCCACACCACGCGGTGCTTCTGGAGCGGCTACGGGAACAGAGCCTGGACACGATGCGCGACATCGACGCCTGCGAGGTGATCGCCAACCTATACCGTCGGCTCCACGTCCCCGCCCTACCCCAATTGCGCACGCTCACTTCGTATCTCGAACGGTGGACCGTCGAGTTCGAGGAACTCCCGCGAAGCGCGCCCATTCCACACCGACTGGTTGAGCAAGCGACGGCGTTGAGCCGCGAACTGGCAGATCAACCGGCAGACAACGTGGTTCACGGCAACCTCCACTACGGCAACGTGCTCGCCGGCGACCGTGAACCATGGCTCGCGATCGCGCCGCGGCCTGCCAACGGCGATCCACATTACGAAATCGCGCCAATGTTGTGGCACCGCTGGGACGAACTCGTCGGCAACATCCGCGACGGTGTGCGGCGGCGTTTTTACGCGCTCGTCGACGCGGCGGGCTTCGACGAAGACCGCGCCCGCGCCTGGGTCACCGTCCGGGTGGTGCGACAAGCCATCCGCGACTCCGCGAACCTGACCAGGTACGTTGCACTGGCCAAGGCCGTGCAGGACTGATTGGTTGCACAGCAACAGTATTGGGTGCCCGCGCCGACAGGCGTAGTGTCAGGACAGGTGTTAAAGCAGCTGACACTGATCATTTGTCGGTATTCGAGTTTCAACAGGGATGCGCAGTGACAGGTACAGCGAAAACAGCCCCAGTAGCCCAGTCCAAATGGTTGTCCGACTCAGCGGCGAAGGTCGTGGGGTCCAACCCCGACGAGGTTCGGTCGCACTACGACATCTCCAACGAGTTCTTCCGGCTGTGGCAGGACAGCAACCAGGTCTACAGCTGCGCGTACTTCGAGCGTGCCGATATGTCGCTCGAAGAAGCGCAGATGGCCAAGATCGACCTGGCGCTCGGCAAGCTGGGGCTGCAGCCCGGCATGACGCTGCTCGACATCGGCTGCGGCTGGGGTGCGGCCATGATGCGGGCGATCGAGAAGTACGACGTCAATGTGATCGGTCTGACGCTGTCGCACAACCAGAAGGAACACATCGAACGTTTATTTGCCGAATCTGACAGCCCGCGCACTAAAGAGGTTCGCCTGCAGCCGTGGGAGGAATTTGACGAACCCGTCGACCGGGTGGTGTCGATCGGTGCGTTCGAACACTTCGGGTTCGGCAAATACGACGACTACTTCAAGAGGACCTACAACCTCATGCCGGCCGACGGCGTGATGCTGCTGCACACGATCATCATTCCGAGCGACGAGGAGATCAAGGAACGCCAGCTGCCGCTGCTGATGTCGACGGTGCGTTTCATCAAGTTCATCCTCGATGAGATCTATCCGGGCGGTCGGCTGCCGTTGGCATCGCAGGTCGAGGAACATGCCGTCAAGGCCGGCTACCGGGTGACCCGCAAGCAGCGGCTGCGCCCGCATTACGCGCGCACCCTGGACACCTGGGCGGCAAATCTCGAGTCGAACAAGGACGAGGCCATCGCGGTCACCTCCACAGAGGTCTACGAGCGGTTCATGAAGTACCTCACGGGGTGTGCCGACCTGTTTCGCAACGGATACACAGATGTTTGCCAGTTCACTTGCGAGAAAGGCTGATTCGCCCACCTAACGAAACTTGAGGTAGAAACTAAGGGGGTCAGGTCCGTCAAGATCGCGAGAGCGATCTGTGGAGGAGGTCGATACTGGTGGCTGAAGGCAACGCGGGGGCGGTGAAAATGCGGCCGTTTTTCGAGGAGATCCAGGCCCACTACGACCTCTCCGACGATTTCTTCGGGACGTTTCAAGACCCGTCCCGCACCTACAGTTGTGCGTTCTTCACCAGCGACACCATGTCTCTCGAAGACGCGCAGATGGCGAAGATCGATCTCGCGCTCGACAAGCTCGAATTGCGCCCCGGAATGACGCTTCTCGACGTCGGTTGCGGGTGGGGCTCGGTGATGAAGCGGGCGGTCGAAAGATACGACGTCAACGTCGTCGGGTTGACGCTGAGCAAGAATCAGGCGGCGTACTGCCAGCATTTACTCGAGGAGATCGATTCCGATCGCTCGAGGCGAGTGTTCCTGCGCGGCTGGGAAGAATTCGACGAGCCCGTCGACCGCATCGTCAGCATCGAGGCGTTCGAAGCGTTCCCGAAAGACCGCTACGCGGCCTTCTTCCAAACCTGCTACCGAAGCCTGCCCGCGGGCGGCCGGATGGTGCTGCAGACAATCCTCGGCCATCCGCTCAAGCGCTGGCCCGAGATGGGCATCCCGATCACCATGACGGACCTGAAGTTCATGCGGTTCATTGCCAAGGAGATCTTTCCCGGCGGTGCCATCCCCTGTGACGAGGACATTGCCGAATACTCTGGTGCGGCAGGGTTTTCGCTGGAGCAGACGCAGTACCTCAACGAGCACTATGTGCGGACGCTGGATGCCTGGGCGGCCAACCTGCAAGCCGCGCACGACGGAGCGGTGGCCGCGACATCCCAAGAGGTTTTCGACCGCTACATGCGTTATCTGACCGGGTGCTCCGACTTCTTCCGCCGCGGCATCAGCGAACTGGGGCAGTTCACGTTGACGAAGGCGTGACGTTCAGGCGGCGCCGAAGACGACCGCGACGTTGTGGCCGCCAATGCCAAACGAATTGGTGACCGCGTAGCGGTAGTTGCCGCTGCGGGGAATGCCGCTGACGACGTCGAGGTCGATATCGGGATCGAGGTTCGTCAGGTTCAGCGTCGCAGGCACGACTCCGTCGCGCAGCGCCTGCACCGTCAACACCGCCTCCACGGCGCCGGCGGCGCCCAACGAATGGCCAAGCGCGGCTTTGGGTGCGAAAACCGCGGGCCGGTGGTTGCCGAACGCGAGCGCGATCGCGTTCGCCTCGGCGAGGTCGCCGTGCTTGGTGCCGGTGGCATGTGCGTTGACATGGTCGATGTCGGTAGGTGTCAGGCCTGCCAAGTCGATGGCGCGCGCAATCGCGTGGCCTGCGTCCTCGCCGCTGGGGTTCGACTCGACCACGTCGTAACCGTCGGAGGTCATCGCCGCCCCCATCACGCGGGCCAGGATCGTGGCACCGCGCGCCTTGGCGTGTTCCTCGGTCTCGATGAGCAGCAGCGCACCGCCTTCGCCGAGCACCATGCCATCGCGGTCCTTGTCGAACGGGCGGCAGGCGGCCTGCGGGTCATCGTTGTTGGCTGACAACAGCCCCGCCTGCCAGAACGATGCGACGGGCACCGCCTCGACGTGCGTCTCCACCCCGCCGCAGATCGCGATGTCGGCCTCGCCGAGCACGATCTGCCGCCACGCCTCGGCAACTGCTGCGGCACCCGACGCGTCGCCCATGATCGGCGACATGATCCCGGCCTTGGCCTGGCGATCGAGCCCGAGCGCCGCGGCAGGCGAATTGGGCATGTACATCTGCACGGCGAGAGGCGACACCGCGCGCAGCCCCTTCTCCTTCCAGGAGTCGTACTGCGACGGGATCTCCTCGGTGCTGCCGAGCGCGAGGCCCATTGCGATCATCAGTCGCCTGGTGTCGACGTCCGGCGTTCCGGCGTTCTCCCACAACCGCCGTCCCAACACGAGCGACATCTTCTGCATGTAGGCCAGTCGCCGGAGTTCGACGCGGCTGAGGTGTTCGTCGAAATTCTCCTGCAGCGGCCCGCCGATGCGCACCGGTGAATCGAACTCGCCGACGAACGGCTTATCCAGTTCGCGAATGCCGCTTTGACCGTCGAGCAGCGCCCGCCATGTCTTTTCCGCATCGGGCGCAAGCGAGGTGGTCGACGCGACTGCGGTGACGACGACGTCGGGGAAACCGTCGCCCGTTCTCAACGACGCCATGCCTGCCGAATTCCTTCACTCGCGAGATTGTGTTGAGCGGTCTGACACCAGATTACGAGGCTTTGCAAGGCGACTCACAGGCGCTCTTGTCGGTGTTCGTTCGTTGGCTTCTCGGTTCGTTTGCCGCGGCATTAATCCAAGTACTGCATCATTCGGCCCTATATCGGTCTTGGACAAGCATGGATATGACTCCTACCGTTGCTGATAGACAGCGACGACCAGCGACGGCCGAGGACACCATGACAACGACCATGCCCGACACCTCACGCCTGACCGGACAGATGCTCATTGCCGGCTCACCCGTGCGTGGCGCAGGCACACCGATTCGCGGGTTCAACCCGAGCACCGGCCGGCAACTCGAGCCCGACTACCGCTACGGCGACCGGTCGCACGTCGACGCCGCGTGCACCGCGGCCGCGGCAGCCTTCGCCGACTACCGGTCGACAACCGCCGAGCAGCGCGCCCAGTTCCTGGAGAAGATCGCGGCCAACATCGAAGCCATCCGCGACGGTGTCATCGCCCGCGCCGTTGCGGAATCCGGACTGCCAGAGGCCCGCATCACCGGCGAGGTCGGCCGCACCACCGGTCAGTTGCGGATGTTCGCCGACGTGCTGCGCGAGGGCAGCTGGAACGGCGCCCGCATCGACCCCGCCCTGCCCGACCGGAAGCCGTTGCCACGCCCAGACATTCGTCAACGCTTCATTCCACTGGGGCCGGTCGCGGTGTTCGGCGCAAGCAACTTTCCGCTGGCGTTCTCCGTCGCAGGTGGCGATACCGCGTCGGCCCTGGCCGCCGGCTGCCCCGTCGTCGTCAAAGCCCACGACGCCCACCCCGGGACCTCCGAATTGATCGGCCGCGCCATCACCGAGGCTGTCGCCGATGCCGGACTGCCCGCAGGCACCTTCTCGCTGCTGTTCGGATCGGGGCCCGAGCTTGGCATCGCGCTCGTCACCGATCCGCGGATCAAGGCGGTTGGCTTCACCGGATCACGCACTGCGGGAACAGCTCTCGTCGCCGCCGCGGCGGGACGTCCCGAGCCGATCCCGGTATACGCCGAGATGAGCTCGATCAATCCGGTGTTCCTGCTCGACGGCGCCCTGGCGTCACGCGGCGCAGATCTCGGCGCCGCGTTCGTCGCGTCGCTGACGATGGGTTCCGGCCAGTTCTGCACCAATCCGGGTTTGGTGATCGCCGTCGACGGGCCAGGCCTTGACACCTTCCTCGGCGCGGCCCGGGATGCCGTCGCGAAGGCGGCTGCCACCCCGATGCTCACGCCCGGCATCGCGTCGAACTACGCCGCCGGTGTGGACACGTTGAGCGGAGAGGCCGACCTGATCGTTCGCGGCGAGGCTTCCGAGAGCGAAACATCCTGCCGCGCTGCGCTGTTCGCGACCGACGCGTCGAGCTTCCTGGGCTCGGAGCGGCTGCAGGCCGAGGTATTCGGCGCGTCGAGCCTGATCGTGCGCTGCGCCGACGCTGCCGAGATGCGCGCCGTCGCCGAGGGCCTCGAGGGCCAGCTGACCGCCACCGTGCACGCCGACGAGTCCGACTACGACGATGCTCGCCAGCTGGTGCCCCTGCTCGAGCTCAAGGCCGGCCGGATCCTCTTCGACGGCTGGCCGACCGGCGTCGAGGTCGGACACGCCATGGTGCACGGTGGCCCATACCCCGCCACGTCCGACTCGCGGAGCACATCGGTTGGCTCGCGTGCGATCGAGCGCTTCCTTCGCCCGGTCGCCTACCAGAACGTGCCGAAGTCGCTGCTGCCCAGTGCAATTGCCGACGACAATCCAGACCACCTGTGGCGGCGCATCGATGGCCGACTCACCCGTGACTGACCCCGAAACACCGATCAAGGAGTCCCAACCGATGCACCCCACGTTTAGTGGAGTTCTGTTCTTCCCTGTCACGCCGATGACCGAGGCAGGCGAGGTCGACCTCGACCTGCTGGCCCGCCACGTCGGCAGCGGCGTCGACGCCGGTCCCGGCGGCGTGTTCATCGCGTGCGGCACAGGTGAATTCCACGCCATGGAGGCCCAGGAGTTCGGCCGCGTCGTGCGAACTGCCGTCGAGGTGGTCGCCGGCCGCGTGCCGGTCTACGCGGGCGCAGGCGGCTCCGTCACCCAGGCCAAGGTATTCGCCGCGACCGCCAAGGACGCCGGCGCTGACGGCATCTTGTTGTTGCCGCCGTATCTCGTTGAGATGCCGCAGGCCGGGCTGGTCGCCTACACCCGAGAGGTCGCCGCAGTCACCGACCTTCCGCTCATCGTCTACAACCGCAACAACGCCCGCTACACCGAGGCATCCGCCATCGAGGTCGCTAAAATCCCGAACGTGATCGGATTCAAGGACGGCACAGGCGATCTCGACCAGGTCGCGCGCATCGTCCGCGCGGTCAGCGATGCGTTGAAAGATGGAGACAAGGATTTCCTGTTCTTCAACGGCATGCCGACCGCGGAGACCACGCAGCAGGCCTACCGCGCGATCGGGGTGCCGCTGTACTCGTCGGCGACGTTCGCGTTCGCCCCCGACCTGGCGCTGGCGTTCTTCAACGCGCTCGAAGCCGGCAATGACGCGCTGGCGGACGGCCTGCTGCGGGAGTTCTTCCACCCGCTCGTGCGGCTGCGCGACACCGTGCCCGGCTATGCGGTCTCGCTCGTCAAGGCCGGCGTCGCGTTGGAGGGCACACCCGCAGGACCGGTCCGGGCCCCGCTGGTGATGCCGACCGCCGACGACCTGATCGAACTGCAGGCCATCATCGCGGCCGGACGGAACGTGCTTGCCGAGGCGCTCACCGAGGCCGTGTAGCCATGGCGCCCAGCCGAATTCGCATCACGGGCGCCCGCATCACGCCGGTCGCGTTCGTCGACCCGCCACTGCTCAACACGGTTGGCGTGCACCAGCGATATGCGCTGCGCGCGATCGTCCAGCTGGACACCGACGCAGGCATCGTCGGCCTCGGCGAGACGTATGCCGACCAGGCGCACCTCGCGCGGTTGGAAGCGGCGGCCTCCGCGATCACCGGCCTGGACGTGTTCGCGTTGAACTCGATACGCGCGGCGATCGCTTCGCGGCTCGAGGGCGACTCCCATGCGGTCGGGACAGCCGGAATGATCGCATCGGCCAGCGCGGTCGACCAGGTGCTGTCGCCGTTCGAGGTCGCGTGCCTGGACGTGCAGGGGCACGCCACCGGCCGTCCGGTGTCGGATCTGCTCGGCGGCGCGGTCCGCGATGCCGTGCCGTTCAGCGCGTACCTGTTCTACAAGTGGGCGGCGCACCCCGGCTTCGAGCCGGACGCATTCGGCGAGGCGCTCGACCCGGACGGCATCGTCGCGCAGGCGCGGCGCATCGTCGACGAATACGGTTTCAGCGCAATCAAACTCAAGGGTGGTGTGTTCGCACCCGAGGAGGAGATGGCGGCCATCGAGGCGCTGCGGGCGGCGTTCCCTTCGCATCCGTTGCGGCTGGATCCGAACGCGGCATGGACGCCACAGACGTCGGTCAAGGTCGCCTCCGGCCTGGCGGGCGTCCTCGAATACCTCGAAGACCCGACGCCGGGGCTGGACGGAATGGCCGAGGTGGCACAGCAGGCGCCGATGCCGCTGGCGACGAACATGTGTGTCGTGGCCTTCGATCAATTGGCACCCGCGGTCGCGAAACAGTCTGTGCGCGTGGTGCTCTCGGACCATCATTATTGGGGCGGATTGCAGCGGTCACGGCTGCTGGCCGGCATTTGCGAGACGTTCGGGCTCGGGCTGTCGATGCACTCGAACTCGCATCTGGGCATCAGCCTGGCGGCGATGGTCCATTTGGCCGGCGCAACACCCAACCTGACGTACGCGTGCGATACGCATTGGCCGTGGAAGACCGAGGAGATCGTCAAGCCAGGAGCGCTGTCGTTCGTGGACGGATCGGTGGCGGTGCCGACGACGCCCGGTCTCGGGGTCGAGATCGACGAGGACGCGCTGGCCGCGTTGCATGAGCAGTACGTGCGGTGCGGGATCCGCGACCGCGACGACACCGGATACATGAAGAGCATCGATCCGAGTTTCGAGGCGGCCGGCCCACGCTGGTAGCCCTAGACTGATGCCCAACCTGCGCGTAAACAGTGCGCAGTGATGCGAGGAGTGCATCGGTGTTTTCGCTCGCCCGGTTGTCCTGTTTCGTCGCCGTCGCAGAAGAACTGCACTTCGGGAGGGCCGCCGAGCGGCTGCACATGACGCAGCCCCCGCTGAGCAGGCAGATCCAGCAGCTGGAGAACGAGCTTGGCGTGCAGCTCATCGACCGCACCACACGGACGGTGACGCTGACGCCCGCGGGCGTCGCGTTCCTGCCCGACGCGCGGCGCATCCTGCAGCTGGCCGAGGGCGCCGCACAAACCGTGAAACGGATCCCAGAAGGCGACCTGGGCACTGTCGTCGTCGGGTTCACGGCGGCCTCCGCCCACGTGGTGCTGCCGCGGCTGCTTGGGGCGGCGCGCGAGAAGCTGCCCGATGTGAAGCTGGACCTGCGGGAGATGGTGACGGCGGTGCAGCTCGAGGGGCTGATGACCGGTGAGCTCGACCTGGGCATGGCGCGCCCGCCGGTGAAGCGGCCGGGCCTGGTGTCGAGACCGCTGCTGCACGAGCAGCTGATCGCCGCGGTGCCGGAGGGCCATCCGATGGCCTCGCTGGGACGGCAGCTGACGCTGAACGACCTCGACGGCCAGGACGTGATCATGTACTCGCCGGTGCAGGCCAGGTATTTCAACGAGCTGCTCATCAGCACGTTCACGATCGCCGGAGCGACGCCGCGCTACGTGCAGTACGTGACGCAGGTGCACACGATGCTGGTGTTGGTGCGCTCAGGCATCGGGATCGCGTTGGTGCCTGCGTCGGCGGCGACGCTGCACCCCGACGGCGTGGTGTTCCGGTCGATCGGGGCGTTTCGGGAGCGGCCGGTGGAGTTGGATGCGGTGTGGCGGGGTGACAGCTCCAATCCGGCACTGCTGCGGCTGTTGAGAGACGTTCTGCCGCAGCGCGAATGGACCACCGATGATCTGGTCGAGGACGTGGTGGGTCTAAGAAGTCTCTGAGAGACGTTTTCTCCCAGCGAAAATCGAGGACGGACGCGCTGGTCTGCGGCGTGCTAGCGTGAATGCATGATCTTGAGGACGAAGGTGGTTGTTGCCGCGACCGGCATGGCACTGTCGCTCGGCCTCAGCAGCGGGATCGCCTCCGCAACTCCCGATGTGAGCGCGGTCGTCAACACGACATGCAGCTACGACCAGGTGATCGCCGCGCTCAACGACCACTCGCCCGAGAGTGCGGCCGAGTTCACCGGAAGCCCGGTGGCCGTCGGATGGCTGCAGCAGTTCCTCGGCGCACCGGTACCTCAGCGTCAGCAGATGATCCAGCAAGTGCAGAGCATTCCAGCGGCGGCGCCATACAGTGCGCTTGTCGTCCAGGTCGCCAACACCTGCAACAACTACTGAGACGTTCTCTTCTCAAGCGTGTCATCAATTGATGACACGCCCCAGAAGGGTCGGGTCCTGCCGGAGAGAACTCGAGTGAGCCAACGTCGTGAATCCGCAGTCGTGTGTGGCGCAAGCATGGCCGGACTGCTCGCCGCCGCTGTCCTTTCCGACTTCTATGAATCCGTCACGCTCGTCGAGCGTGATGTATTGCCCGACGAGGTAACTCACCGGCGCGGCACATCACAGAGCCACCATCTGCACGCGCTGATGAGCCGCGGCTCGCGCGCGTTGGGTCAGTTGCTTCCCGAACTGCCCGATGACCTCGTCACTGCGGGCGCCGGATTCGTCGACGGCACCGACCCGTCGATTGCCTATATCCGCTTCGGCGATCACGTGTTGTCCCGTGCCGGCCGATTCACCAACCCCCACGGCATCTCCACTCATCTCGCCAGCCGCCCACTGTTGGAGACGCTTGTGCGGCGGCGAGTGCGTGCGATCGAGAACGTGACGATCCTCGACGGACACGAGGCCATCGAACCGACCGTCGACCTCGCAGGCGACGTCACCGGGATTCGCGTGGCCAACCGCGCCTTAGGCGAAGAGCACCAACTGGACGCTGACTTGGTGGTCGCGGCGACAGGCCGCTCGGCGCGCACGCCGGCGTTCCTCGAAGCGCACGGTTACGGCCGACCCGCCGAACAGCGTTACACCGTCAATCTGAACTACACGAGCCAATTCTTCACGGTCCCGGTCGGGCTGATCAACGAGAAGACCGTCCTGATTGCGCCAACGATCGAAAGGTCAACCGGCGCAGGACTATTGGTTTACGAGAACGATGTCGTGGTCCTCACCCTCATCGGCGTCGCCGGCCAGAAGCTACCGACTGACTTTGCCGGCGTCATGACGTCCATGGCCGAACTGCTACCGCCCCACATCATCACCGCGCTGCGCGCCGGCGAACCACTGGGGCCGGTGCGCGCGCATAACTACCCCGCCAGCGTGTGGCGCCGCTACGACAAGATGAGTCGGTTCCCGAAGGGATTGCTTGCCATCGGCGACGCCGTCTGCAGCTTGAATCCCGTCTACGGCCAAGGGATGACTTCTGCGGCGCTGCAAGCAATTGCATTGCGTGACGCGTTGCGCGTCGGCACCGACGACCTGGCTCGGCGATACTTCCGCGCCACCACCAAGCAGTTGCGGCCCATCTGGCGGGGCAACCGTTTCAACGACTTCGCCGCCATCCCCGCAGACGATTGGCGCTCGATGCCGAAACGGTTTCTCAACTGGTACATGGACAGATTCATGGCTGCCGCGGCCACAGACATCGTCCTGACCGAAACATTCGTTCGCATTCTGCATCTCGTCGAGCCCGCGAGCCGACTCGCGCACCCCGCCCTGTTGATGAGGGTGATCAGGAGTCGGCGCCGACCCGCGCCGGCATCGGCACCGGCGTGACAAGGCGCCCGGTCTTCAAGAAGCTGTCGAGGTTTTGCAGCGTCAGGTCCTCCATCGCCGCGCGGGTTTCCACCGTGCCGCTGGCGACGTGCGGCAGCACGACGACGTTGTCCATGGTCAACAGCGCCTCGGGCACGTTGGGCTCGTCGTCGAACACGTCGAGCCCAGCACCCGCCAACCGGCCGCCCACCAGCGCGTCGACCAACGCCTTCTCGTCGACAACACTGCCGCGCGCGATGTTCACCAGATAACCGTCGGCGCCCAGCGCCTCGATCACTTCGCGGCTCACCAGGCCCTGCGTGCCCGCGCCGCCGGCCGCCGCGACGATCAGTACATCCGCCCCGCGCGCCAGCTCCACCGGTGTCTCCACATACTCATACGGCGATCCCTCGATCGCGTGTCTGTTGTGATAGGAGATCACGCAGCCAAAGGCGCTGAGCCGCTGCGCGATTGCGCTGCCGATGCGGCCGAGTCCGATGATCCCGACCCGCTTGTTGCTCACCTGACGGGTCAACGGATAGTTCCCGTCAACGGGCCACCGGCCTACGCGCACATAGCGGTCCGCAGCCGAGAACTGCCGCATCACGTCGATCACCAAACCGACCGCCGTGTCGGCCACACAGTCCGTCAGCACATCCGGCGTATTGCTGACCACGACGCCGCGTGCTGCGGCCGCATCCACGTCGGTGGTGTCGTAGCCGACCCCGAAGTTCACGACCGCACCGAGGTTCGGCAGCGCCGCCATCAACTCGGCGTCGACGCCGGTCCGGCCCGACGTCACCACCGCCCTGATCTCGCTGCCGTGGGCCGCCAGGAATTCGGCGGGCTCGTCGGGCAGCACGTAGGCCGCGTAGTCGTCCTGCAGGGTCTGCGCCAACGACGGCTTCAACGGTCCGACCTGCAACACCGAACGACTCATGGCCCCCACGGTACGGCGACCTGCGAATACCCGTCCAACCCCGAAATAGCATGGACTTATACCCAACCCGCATGACAGCGCTATCGACAGTCCAGGCAGGGTATGGGCGGTCGAAAAACCAAGCGTGAGCTGGCATTTCGCAGGCGAGGTTGGCCAACACGAACTCCCATTCGGCCACTTGGCCCGGGTTGACGCTGTTCCGAAGCCCTCCTTAACGTGTGTCTGCGATCACACGGTTTATCTACATACGTGGACGTCACCAACCGCAGCCCGGGAGGATCCATGAGACGCCAAGCAGTTGCCGTCGCGCTTGCGGCAGTCACCGTGGTCGCCAGCGGCTGCACCGTCGCCAACTCGCGGCACGGTGGCTACGACCTCAACACCCTGCGGATCGTGCTGCCCGAGGAGCCGCCGACCCTCGAGCCGTGCGAGAGCTCGCTGACGTCGACGGGTGTCGTCGTCAGGTCCAACATCACCGAACCGCTCATCGAGCGCGACCCGGCCTCCGGTGAGCTGCAGCCGCTGCTGTCCACCGGCTGGCGGCAGACCTCGCCGACCGAGTGGACCTTCGACATCCGCAAGGGCGTCACCTTCTCCAACGGTGCGCCGTTCACCGCGACCGACGCCGCGTTCTCCATCGACCGGGCCGTCAACTCCGATCTGAACTGCAACGTCGACGGCTACGTGTTCGGCGACGAGAAGCTCAAGCTCAACGCCGTCAACGACACCACGCTGACGGTGGCCACCGAAACCCCCGATCCCATTCTGCCGCTGCGTATCTCGTTCGTGGAGATCGTCCCGCGCACCACCAGCACCACCGCGAAGGTGCGCGAACCGATCGGCACCGGCCCCTACGTCGTCGACGATTGGGAGTACGGCCAGAAGTTGCGGCTGGCGCGCAACGCCACCTACTGGGGCAAGCAGCCCGCGTTCGCCCGCGCCGAATACCAGTGGCGCAGCGAGGGCAGTGTGCGCGCCGCGATGATCACCAACGACGAGACCGATATCGCGACGGGCCTTGGCCCCGAGGACGGCGCGGGCAACCTCGGTGTGGCGTTTCCCAACAACGAAACCACCGCACTGCGCATCACATGCACCCAAGCGCCGCTGAACGACATCCGCGTCCGCCAGGCCATCAACTACACGGTCAACCGCACCGGAATCGTCAAGGCGCTGTTCCGCGGCATGGGTGAGCCGGCCGCACAGTTGATCCCCGACGGCGTCGTCGGCCACAACCCGGATCTGGCGCTGTGGCCGCACGATCCGGACAAGGCCAAGCAGCTGGTGGCCGAGGCCAAGGCGGCCGGAGTCCCTGTCGACACGCAGATCAGGTTGATCGGCCGCACCGCGCAGTTCCCGAAGATCACCGAGACCATGGAAGTCATCCAAAGTGAGCTGGCCGAAATCGGCCTGAACGCGAAGATCGAGATGATGGACACCGCGGGTCAGCTGCAGTATCAGCTACGCCCATTCCCTGACAACGCGGGACCGTTCGTCGCGCTGATCATGCACGGCAACCAGGCCGGGGATGCAGCGTTCAGCGTCGACCAGTACATGCGCACCGACGGAGCGCAAAACGGCTGCGGTACACCTGCTTTCGACCAGAATATCGACGCGGCCGGACAGCTCATCGGCCAGCAGCGCCAGGACGCGTACGCGAAGCTGTTCGCTGCGGAGCCGACCGAGGTCGCCCAGTTCGCCTACATCGCGCACATGAACGGGGTGCTCGGAAAGTCGCCCCGCGTCGACTATCGGCCGAACTCCGCCACCGGAGACGAGATGCGGCTATCCCAGATGACGTTCGCCAGCACAAACCGGGAGGCCTAGCCCATGTTCTCCTTCGTCCGGCGCCGGATGTACACCAGCGCACTGCCGTTGATCATCGTGCTGCTCGGCGTGTTTCTCCTCGCCCGGCTCACCGGCGACCCCACAAACCTGTACCTGCCCGAATCGGCCACCGCGGAGCAGCGTGCCGACTTCGCCGCGAAGAACGGGTTCGACCAGCCGCTGCTGACCCAACTCGGCGACTATTTCAAGGGCGTCCTGCACCTGGACTTCGGCACCTCGCTTCGCACGGGTGAATCCGCGTCCGAAATGGCGCTGCGGGCCTTTCCTGCCACACTCCAATTGGCGTTCACCACAATGCTTCTGGCGATCGTCCTGGCGGTGATCATCGGCTGCTGGGCCGCGTACCGTCCCAATTCGCTGGCCGACCGGTTCTCCAGCCTGCTGTCGATGACCGCCGCCAGCATCCCCGACTTCTGGTTCGCGATCACCGGCGTCTGGCTGTTCGCCGTCCTGCTCGGCTGGCTGCCCACCTCCGGTGTCGACAGCGGCCTGTCCTGGATATTGCCGATCGCGACGCTGATGATCCGGCCGCTCGGGGTGCTCACCCAAGTCGTGCGCGGCGCAATGGTTTCCGCGCTGTCCGCCCCTTACGTGCGGCTGGCCCGCAGTAAGGGTGCCGGCGATCTGCGTGTCGTCACCCACCACGCGCTGCGCAACGCCGCAGCCCCGGCGCTGACCGTCGCGGGCGACCTGGCCGTCGGCCTGGTCAACGGCGCCGTCGTCGTCGAGGCGATCTTCGGCTGGCCCGGCATCGGCAAGCTGATGATCGACGCGATCCTGCAACGCGACTTCGCCGTGCTGCAGGCGGCGGTGCTGCTGACCGCGGTGAGCATCTTCGCCCTGAACATCCTGATCGACGCCTGCTACGCACTGCTCGACGCCCGCGTCCGGGAACCAGCGAGAGTCTAGGAGAGACATGAGCACCCAACTCGATCTCGTCCCGGTCAAGCCGACCACCGCGATCGTCGGCGAGCCCGAAACCCGCAAGCGCTCAAAGTGGTTCCGGCTGCTGGTCAACGACCGAGTCGCCGCCGCAGCAGCGGTCGTGCTCGGCCTGGTCTTCCTCACCGGGATCGTCGGCCCGATGCTGGTCGGCAACCTCGCCACTCATATCGACCTGGACAACTCCAACCAGGCGCCGTTCACGCTCGCGCACGGGTGGGCCAACATCCTCGGTACCGATCCGCTCGGCCGCAGCATGCTGGCCCGGCTGATCGTCGCCTGCCGCACCACGTTGTCGGTCGCGGTCCCCGCCGTGGTCATTTCCGCCGTCGTCGGTTCCGCGATCGGCATGTGGGCCGGCTACTACCGCGGCTGGCGCGAAACGATTGCGATGCGGGTCGCCGATGTGATCATGAGCTTCCCGTCGCTGCTGCTCGCCGTTGTCGTGCTGTACGTGTTCTCACCGAACGCCGCGAACATCGTTCTGGTGCTGGCGATCACGCGAATCCCTGTCTACCTGCGCACGGCTCGCGCCGAGTCCGCCGAACTGCAGAGCAGGCTGTTCGTCGACGCGGCCCGCACGTTCGGCGCCAGCGCCCAAGCGATCATCTGGCGCCACGTCGCGCCCGTCGTGCTGCCCACCTTGCTGACCGTCGCGACGCTCGACTTCTGCTACGTGATGTTGGCGGAGAGCTCCTTGAGCTTCCTGGGCATCGGCATCCAGCCACCCGACGTCAGCTGGGGCCTGATGGTGTCGCAGGGCCGCACCTACCTGCACACGGCATGGTGGCTGTCGTTCTTCCCCGGCGTGGCCATCGTCATCACCACCGTGTCGGCGACCATCCTCGCCGCATGGGCCCGCATCGCCACCGACCCGGGACAACGGTGGCGACTGACCGTTCCGCAGAAACGCCTGTCCCGCTTCACCAAAACCACGAAGGCCCTTTCATGACCGCTGTCGCAGAACGCCTCCCCGATCTCGACGAAACCGTGTTGGAGGTCGACGGCCTGACCGTCGACATCCGCACGATCACCGGCACCGTCCGCGCCGTCAACGACGTCAGCTTCACGGCGCGCCGCGGTGAAACGCTCGCGCTGCTCGGCGAATCCGGCTGCGGCAAGTCGATGACGGCCACCGCCCTCGTCGGCCTGCTCGAGCCCGTCGCCGACGTGGTCGCCGGGAGCGCGCAACTCGCGGATGTCGACCTGCTGCGCGCCAACCGCAAGACGCGCCGCGAGATCGCGGGCACCGAACTCGCGATCGTCTTTCAGGACGCGCTCACCGCGCTGAACCCGCTCTACACCGTGGGAACCCAACTGGCCGAACCGTTCCGGATCCACCACGCCATGAGCGCCAAGGAGGCCAAGGCCAAAGCGGTCGAGCTGATGGCCCGCGTCGGCATCCCGCAACCCGAGACACGGCTGAACTCCTACCCACACCAGTTCTCAGGCGGCATGCGGCAGCGACTGCTGATCGCGATGGCCGTCGCGCTCAATCCCAGCGTGCTGATCGCCGACGAGCCGACCACCGCGCTCGACGTGACTGTGCAGGCCCAGATCATGGCGCTGCTGCGCGATCTGCGCGCCGAATACAAGATGGCCGTCGTGCTGATCACGCACGACTTGGCGCTCGTCGCAGAGGAGGCCGATCGCGTCGCGGTGATGTACGCGGGCAACATCGTCGAAACCGGCCCGGTAGCAGAGGTTTTCGCCGACCCTCGGCACCCGTATACCAAGGGGCTGCTGAACTCGGTTCCCGTCCACGCCCGCCGCGGTGATCAACTCAAATCGATCGGCGGCACGCCCCCGGACCTGCACGCCATCCCTGCGGGCTGCGTGTATCAGGCGCGCTGCCCGCTGGCGCGCGACATCTGCGCGACGACGCGACCCGCCCTCGATGGCGGCGACCGCAAAGCCGCCTGCCACTTCCCCGAAGAGGTCAACTGTGTCTGATCAAAAACGTGCGGATGACAGCTTGCTCGAGGTCCGCGATCTACGCAAGTCGTTCAGCGTGCCCAACGCAGGCAAGAAGAAGCTCTGCGCGCTGGACGGCATCACGCTCGACCTGTCCCGCGGTGAGACCCTCGGCCTCGTCGGCGAATCCGGATGCGGAAAGTCAACGCTGGCACGGACATTGCTGATGCTGGAACGCCCGGACTCGGGCACCGTGCGCTTCGACGGCATCGATCCGTTCGGCCTGCGCGGCAAGGAGCTGCTGGCCTTCCGTCGCCGCGTCCAGATGGTCTTCCAGGATCCCTACGCGTCGCTGAATGCGCGGATGACGGCAGGCGAGCTCATCGCCGAGCCGTGGCGCAGCCACAAGGGTCTTTACAAGGGCCGTCGTGACCGCGAGATGCGCGTACGCGGCCTGCTGGACCTTGTCGGTCTCGGCGCGAAGTCCTTCGACAAGTATCCGCAGGAGTTCTCCGGAGGCCAGCGCCAACGGATCGGCATCGCCCGCGCGCTGGCCCTCGAGCCCGACGTGATCATCTGTGACGAGCCGGTGTCCGCACTCGACCTGTCGGTGCAGGCGCAGGTGCTCAACCTGCTCAACGACCTGCAGAGCCAGCTGGGCATCTCGTACGTCTTCATCTCGCACGACTTGTCCGTTGTCCGCCACGTCGCAGACCGGGTCGCGGTGATGTATCTCGGCCGGATCATCGAATCCGGCCCAACCGAAGCGGTTTTCGACCGGCCAAACCATCCATACACCGCCGCGCTGATGTCTGCGGCGCCCAAGCTGAACGGCGAGCAGCGCCCCGAACGGATCTTGCTCAAGGGCGAGGTGCCTTCTCCGCTGAACCCGCCGTCTGGCTGCCGGTTCCGGACGCGCTGCTGGAAGGCCACCGACGTCTGCGCGACGACAGCGCCGCCGAGTGCCGTCGACCCCGAAGCGCCCGGACACGCCGCCGAGTGCCACCATCCGCTGTTGCAGGAGGGGACGCTGGCCTCGGTATGAGTGTGCTCGGATTCTGCACCGTTGCCGGGGCGGTGATGCTGGCGTCGTGTCTGCAGGCGTCGATCGGCTTCGGCATCGGCATGCTGGCCGCGCCGGTGATCGCGCTCGTCGACCCTCGGCTCATTCCGGGCACCCTGATCATGGTCGCGACGCTGGTGACGTTGATCGTCGCCGTGCGGGAGCGTGAAGACATCGACTTGCACGGCACGGGCTGGGCACTGGTCGGTCGCGTACCCGGAACCATCGCGGGCGCATTGCTTTTGGCGATGCTGCCTGAGCGGGCACTGACGGTGATGCTGGCCGGCGTGGTGCTCGCAGGTGTCGTCCTTACCAGCTTCGGTTGGATTCCTGCACCGCGGCGCCGCAACGTGGTGCTGGCGGGCGCAACGTCGGGTGTGCTGGGCACCGCGACGTCGATCGGTGGTCCGCCGATGGCGCTGGTGTGGCAACGCAACAGCGGTGCGCGCCTGCGTGGCACAATGAGCGGCTTCTTTCTGGTCGGCTCGATGATGTCGATCGCCGCGCTCGCCGTGACAGGCGCCATCGACGGCCGGACCGTGCCGGCGTTCGCGGCGTTGATCCCTGCGGCGGTCGCCGGATACGCGTTGTCACGCCGCATCAACCGCTTTCTTGATCCAAAACGACTGCGCTGGTTGGCAATCGGAGCCTCGACACTGGGCGCCGTGGTATTGATCGGCCGCGAACTGCTGCCGAGCTGAGGAGGACCGTGACTGACGAGCCCGACATCGCCGTCCGCAAGGTGAAATCCGCCGTGCGGACCGTGGAGCTGCTCGAGTACCTGGCCGCCCGGC
>Ga0068863_100001244_pt1 | contig 25350 bp, 16 predicted proteins | sample KBSSwiS62_FD_66596 | JGI IMG/M metagenome (GOLD analysis project Ga0068863, IMG submission 66596) | Switchgrass rhizosphere microbial communities from Kellogg Biological Station, Michigan, USA - KBS Switchgrass S6-2 | ecosystem: Host-associated > Plants > Roots > Rhizosphere > Soil ... | reverse complement strand
TCACGTTTCCGAGCGTCGCGCCACCTGGCAACCGATAGCCGAATCTGTGCAACCGGTCAGAGACCTCGGCTGTGCTTAGCTCTGTGTAGAGTGCCGAACGCAGCACATGTGCGCGGCTAACCCTACCCGGCGGGAGCCACGGAGCCCTCCCATCCAGCTCCGCGCTCTGCAGAACGAGATCCATCGGCACCGCGGAGACATCGCCTACGACAGGTGGCCATACTGCGATTCCCAAGAAAGCGAGACGGCCGCGGATCTCCTCTGGCGATACCATAAGACGGCTCGCTGCCGCGAGAACATGGCCAGGCTGTACATTGTCCTCGCGCCAGCGCCATGCCATAAGCGGACGTCGACCGTCAAGGTCCTGGCTGAGTGCGATTTTCTCCAGCTCGGAGACTCTCGTCGCCTCGCAGGCTTTAAGACTGGGTACCTGGAAGCCGAGTCGCCGAATTCGACGACCTGTCGCGTGCGGGCTCGTTCGTAGCTTCCCAGCCAAGAAGTAGACCTCTATTTTGGACGTCGTTGTAGCCAGATCGTGCGGGTAGCCCGCTAGAAGGACGATTTCCAGGTCGCTTGGTACCACTCGCTCGAGCTGTCCCGACTCGTCTACTTCGTCGGGCTGGTCATGGTCAACTTTTGACCATGTGGCCATACGGGAGAAAAATACGGTGTCCGCGACACGGAACGGATAAACTGTGTTCGTGCCTGACCGGGCGGTTGGACGACTGGTGGGATTAGAGAGCCAGAGTGCGCTGTCGGTGGCGAGAAGGCCGCTTCGCGCGACCGGGACCTGGCCTTCACCGATTCCCGCCCAGGATTCGCCGTCGGAGGCCATCGCGTCGACCAGAGCGTCGGCGACAAGAGGAAACGAGTAGGAAAAGGTCGTGAGCCAATCTACGGTGACCTCCAATGCGTCGGACGCTCGTAGGACTGGTAGTGCGGCAGTCAGCGTGGCGTCGACTTCTGGTTCGTCCAACAACTTTCGGATCTTGTTTCGGTCGACCGAGAGTTCGGGGACCAGCGGGCCAGTCAGGTCGAGCACCACACCAAAGACTGCCTCGTCGACCCACAGCCCATCGGCGAGGATCGCTCCGACTCCATTGCACCACCAGATGCCACGACCGGCGCCGACGATCTGAGTCGTCTCACGACGTAGTAGTCCGCTGAGCGGGTCCGACGTACCGACGGGAGCCGACGGGGCGAGCTGGCCTGCCGGCCAGTCTTCGAGCGCTGCACCTTCGGCTGCATGTGTATGAAATTCGGCCACCCAAAGAATCCGTCGCAGGATGTCCACACATGAGATGGAAGGCCGCTTCGGGTCGCGGCTCAGGTATAGCCGGACTGTAGTGCCACTCTCGCGCCCTGGGCCGAGAGGTTCTATGCGGAAGAGGCTTCCCGGACCAGCGATCGTGACCCGCAGCAGGTCACCGGGACGGCCGTCGGGGCCGAGGCGACAGGTCTCGACCTGGATCTCATCGGCAATCATGAAATAGCTCAGCACGCCGACGCCGAAACGGCTGTTTGGGTAGAATGTTACCGGTGGGTCGCAGGCAGCCCATCGGCCCATCTCCTCGACGACCTCGGGAAGGTCGACCGTCCGCGTGCCGGCCTCCGCGAACACATCTGAGATTTCTCGGTAGCCCATGCCGATGCCGTTGTCTCGGCACTCGATGTAGGGCGTTCCGTCGGGCTCGAATCCCTGTCGAAAATCGATGCGCCCGATCCAGGATGACGGGCGGCCGGTAGTTCTGGCCAGATATTCGGTGCGGGCGCGGCGGTAGCGGCAGGCGTCCAGCGCGTTCTGGTAGAGCTCGCGCACCGCCAGCGCACGGTTCTCGTAAAGCTGCTCGCCCATGAGCAGTTCCTGCACCCGGTCCTCAGCGAGGCGGAACTGTGCGCCGGCATGCGAGTAGCTGGGATGGCCATCGGTCTCGGCCGCGCGGACGCCGTCAGCGGTAGCGTGCGTGGGCAGACCAGCAAGCGCCGGTATCTCGGCGGTCGCGCGATGGGCTTCCGCCAGGAGTGCGTCCAGTCCCGCGGTGTGCCGTTCGAGCGCGACCTGAAGGGCCGGGTGACGGCATTCGACGGAGAGAGCGCGGGTCGAGCGACCCCGGCCCTGCCACTCGGCCCGCCGCAACGCCTTGCGGACGTCGGTCAGGTCCACGGCGTCGGCGACGCCAAGGTGCTCGACAAGGACGGCCGGTAGTGCCGCGAGTTCCAGCGCCATCTTCTGCCCGATCGCGAGAAGATAGCCGACGAGCCGCTCGCGCAGCGGCATCTCCTCGCTCGTCGCCGGAGCGACCGTCACTAGGTCGCGCAGCGCCCCGGTCCGCCCGGACTGGTTCAGGAATGTGGCCGTCGCGCGCAGCGCGGTGAGGATCTCCGCGAGCCGGTCCGTGCGGAAAACCTCGGCTGCGAGGCTCTCCTGGCTGCCCTCGGCCCGAAGGCCGGAGACCAGCCCCCGAAGCACTTCTGCCCATCGGGCAGTCACATGAGATTCCGTCCATTTGTGCGTAAGCCACCAGGTTACGGAGGCGGCAGATGCCTGGTCACCTGTGAGCCCCGCGCGCTCGATTCGACGGACGAGGCGGGGGTGGCCAGTCGTGAAGGCGTCAAAGTCGGCGCGTTCGGCCCGGTCGGTCAGACCGTCGGTCGATCCCGGATGTGCGACCTTCGCGCGGGCGACTAGGACCGCCCAGACGGTCTGGTGCAGGTAGGGCCCGGCCACAAGCAACGCCGCCTCGGCGGCCGAGAGTTCTTCGGGCCCTGCGGGCAGCTTCCCGATCAGGAACTCCACCCGTCGGACCATCCGGCGGGCGAAATCGGGATCGTGCCAAGGGTCGTCGGCGAGGACAGCCGCGGCGGCGTCGTAGGCCCGGCCAAGCCGGTCGACCAGATCGCCGGTGGCGTCCCGGAGCGCGGAGGTCGCGGGGCTGTCGGCCGTGCGCTCCCACGCGCGGTGCTGCTCGGCTGTCGCCCTCCACGCGTGCGGCGGAGCGTCCACGGTGCCCTCATCGACCCGCCTTGGGAACGGGTGGAAGGCGAGCGGGTCGCATGGCGGCAGCAATCGAAGCGGGCAGCAGCGATCCCTGCGTTCGCCGTCGCGGCTGTCCCGGCACGCGGGCGGCCGCCCCAGCACGGTTGGCTGGCTAACCACACCGGATTGGCGATCCGACGCACCATCCGCCTCGGCGTGCGACCTGCCACGGCTAATGACGCCTTCGAGCGCCATGTGCAGTTCTGCGAGCGTCGTTGGCAGTGGGCGGCTGGCGAGTACGTCGATCAGTGCCTGGGTGAGCGACGGGCGGGTCGCGGGATCGGGTGCGTCACCGCCCGCACCGCCGGTTCCCTCCCCGCGATAGATGTAGGCGACATCTACGCCAGGCGCGGGCTCGATGCGACCGGCTCCCCAGCCCTGGTCGGTGACGGCGCTCCGGACGCTCTCCTCGTACTCGGTGACGCCGTCGACCAGGACCAGCACACGGGCGGCGGCGGTATGGGCAAGCGGTCCCGACCAGTCGACGGGCACGCACAGGTCCCAGAAAGGCTGATATTCCACGGTGGCGTCCGCGGGAGCGAGGAAGTCCCGGGCGGCATCCGCGCCGCGTGCGGCGCGATGGACGGCGTTTCCGGCGAGGAGGAGAAGCAAGGTCGAGCCGGGTGCCGCGCTGCGGAGGAAACTATGGACCGCTGCTTTTACCGCGCTCGCTCCTGATCTGGAGCGGTCATGAATTTCCGCGCGGTAGCCGAGGGCCTCCAGGTGCTCCGCGACGCTGTCCAGCACGCCTGACAGCCACGGTAGCGCTGGGAGCCGCTCGTCCTCGTAGGAGCTGATGCCAACGAGCAGGGCGTGGAATTCCACCAGCCGGTCGCGGGCCGGGGTGCCTGGATCACTCTCGGTCCCGGGAAAGGCCGGCGAAGCGGTACCCGGTCGAGGCAATGCCAGGCCAGGAAACAGGGGTTCGTGGGTCGGTTTGGCACGGCCCGCGATCGCCTCCCGGACTCGGGCTAGCAGCTCGCCGCGAGCGCGGTTCTCAGCCATGCCGAACAGATCGAACGAGACCACCTGCCCGAGTAAGCCAGGGCGGTCACAGTCCTCCACGCGGACGGGAATCAACCGTCGGCGGGCGCTGTCTGGATCCGCCGCGACGGCGGCTTGCCATTCCTGGGTGCCAAAGGCGGAGTCGAGGTATGCGGCGGACAGTACCGCCAGGGTTCGAGCCGAGTCCCGGATGGCGTCCTGCATGGCATGCGTCCAGTTGGTTCCGGCGACCATGTCCCATGCCTGGAGATGGACTCGGAAGCCGTCTGCCTCCAGCTGCCAGGCGATCCACTCGGCCCATGGCCGGTCCGCCTGAGTGTAGGAAACAAAGAAGTCCCAGCGGCCGGTGGAAGCAGCGGCGTGATGATCCCCGTCGAACACGCGGTCAGTATGACAGCGTGCACGCGCTCCCAAGCCTGACAGTGTGCTGCTTGACTTGACGATCCATGTCACGCCGGTGATAGGTGCCGCTGTCGGCCGCGCGAGTGCGTCGATCACGACGGCCGGCAAGGGAGCACGGACTTCTGATCAGGGGGCGAGCTGTTCCACGGTGGCTCCTATGGCCTCGTAGGTCGTAACTGCCCGCCGGTCAAGGCTCAGCAATGTGGCGTCGTGCTCCGCGGCGGTGAAGGCGATCAGCGCGTCGTACGTCGGGCCGCCGAGGATCTGGTTCGCCGCGACCGTCGCCAGCAGTTCCTGGTAGCCGGTCTCTGACAGGGTGAGATAGGGGTCGCCGAACCGCTCGGTGAGGAACGTGTGCACGATCGACGGCTGCGCGCGGTGCGGCGGCGGCAGCCGAGTCAGTACGGAGTAAGACTCGACCGCGGCATGCGCGATCAGACGCGGGCGACCTGCCATCGCCTTACGCGCGAGAGCGTGGTGCTCGTGCCAGCTGGCGAAGGCGGCGACCACCACGCTGCTGTCGACCGCCTTCACCGTCGCGTCCGTTCCAGCGTCTCGCGCACCAGATCCGCCGTCAGTTCGGGCATCTCGGTGTCGGCGACGGCAACGAGTCCGTCGCCGTCGTCGACCAGCCTCATCGGCGTCGGTGCCGGGACGATCTCCAGGCGGCCGTCCCGTTCCGCGATCTCCAGCGGCTGGCCTGGCGACAGCCCAAGCGCCTCGCGCAACGCCTTGGGAACCACAACCCGTCCGGCAGCATCGATGGCAGTCCGCATGCCAGAAAAATACCACTGACTGCCGTCGCCGCCGGGCCGCCGAGGTAGACGGCGGCCCGGGGCAGCAGCAGGCGGCTTCGCCGTGGGTCAGTCGCGGGTGAGCTTGCAGTAGATGACGCGGTGCGGGCGGACGGCCTCCTGGCCGAGGCGCTCGACCTTGTTGGCCTCGTAGTCGGCGAAGTTGCCCTCGAACCAGAACCACTTGGCCGGGTTCTCGTCGTCGCCCTCCCAGGCGAGGATGTGCGTCGCGACCCGGTCGAGGAACCACCGGTCGTGGGAGATCACCACGGCGCAGCCGGCGAACTCCAGCAGCGCGTCCTCCAGCGAGCGCAGCGTCTCGACGTCGAGGTCGTTGGTCGGCTCGTCGAGTAGCAGCACGTTGCCGCCGTGCTTGAGCGTGAGCGCCAGGTTCAGCCGGTTTCGCTCACCGCCGGAGAGCACGCCGACCGGCTTCTGCTGGTCGGGGCCCTTGAAGCCGAACGACGACACGTACGCCCGGCTCGGGAAGTCGACCTTGCCGACGATGATGTGGTCGAGCCCGTCGGAGACGACCTCCCAGACGTTCTTCTTGCCGTCCAGGCCGCTGCGCGACTGGTCGACGTAGGAGATGTCGACGGTGTCGCCGACGGCGAGCTGGCCCGAGTCGGGCTGCGCGAGGCCGGTGAGCATCGTGAACAGCGTGGTCTTGCCGACGCCGTTCGGGCCGATGATGCCGACGATGCCACCGCGCGGCAGGCTGAACGACAGGTTGTCGATCAGCACCCGGTCGCCGAAGCCCTTCGTGAGGCCCTTCGCCTCGATCACCAGGTTGCCCAGCCGCGGGCCCGGCGGGATCTGGATCTCGTCGAAGTCGCGCGGCCTGGCCTTGTCGGCCTCGGCGGCGAGCTCCTCGTAGCGGGAGAGGCGGGCCTTGCTCTTGGCCTGGCGCGCCTTGGGGTTGGAGCGGACCCACTCCAGCTCCTGGGAGAGCATCCTGCGCCGCTTGGCGTCCTTCTGGCCTTCGACCTTCAGCCGGGCGGCCTTGTTCTCCAGGTAGGTCGAGTAGTTGCCCTCGTACGGGATCGCCCGGCCCCGGTCGAGCTCCAGGATCCAGCCGGCCACGTTGTCCAGGAAGTACCGGTCGTGGGTGACGGCCAGCACGGCGCCGGCGTAGCGGGCCAGGTGCTGCTCCAGCCAGAGCACCGACTCGGCGTCCAGGTGGTTGGTGGGCTCGTCGAGCAGCAGCAGGTCGGGGGCCTCCAGCAGCAGCCGGCACAGCGCGACCCGGCGGCGCTCGCCACCGGAGAGCTTGCTGACGTCCGCGTCGCCCGGCGGTAGCCGCAGCGCGTCCATCGCCTGGTCGATCTGGCTGTCCAGCTCCCAGGCGTTCGCCGCCTCGATCTTGTCGATCAGGGCGGCCTGGTCGGCGAGCAGGGTGTCGAAGTCCGCGTCCGGGTCGGCCATCTTCTCGTTGATGGCCTCGTAGTCGGCGAGCACCTGGCGGATCTCGCGGACCCCGTCCTCGACGTTGCCCCGGACGTCCTTGGCCTCGTCGAGGATCGGCTCCTGCGCGAGCATGCCGACCGTGTAGCCGGGCGAGAGGATCGCATCGCCGTTGCTGGGCTGGTCAAGACCGGCCATGAGTTTGAGAAGGGACGACTTCCCCGCCCCGTTCGGGCCAACCACGCCGATCTTGGCCCCGGGCAGGAAAGCCAGGGTCACGTCGTCGAGGACGACCTTGTCACCGTGGGCCTTGCGCACCTTGCGCATCTGGAAGACGTACTGCGCCATGTCTCAACCCTATTGGTCCGCGCGCCGGACCGGCCGACGCGGTGATCGGAGCGGGGCTCGTCGTGTTCTGCCGGTCCCGCGGCGGTGTCGCGCAGCGGCCGCCCGACGGCGGTTCGCGCGGTTCGGCCGCAAGGCCGGGCCCGGAGGCTATCGTCGATGGCGTGGACCTCGCCCCGACCTTCGTGGCGGGCGAGGTCGTGCTGCACCGGATGTTCACCGACGACGAGCTGGTCCTCGTCCGCTGCGGCGTGGTCGTCGGCCAGGACGAGCTCGGCCTGCGGCTGTGGATCCCGCACGGCAGCCCGGCGGTGCGCCGCGACAGCGACGACGGACGCGGCATCCGCGACATGCCCTTCGCCGAATGGCTCGAGCAGCGGACCCTCCTCGTCGACACGACCTGGTGGGGCCCGGACGTCTTCATGTTCCTGCCGACCGGCCGGGCGCACACCGTCTGGTGGTTCTGGGACTCCGTCGGCCGCTTCAGCGGCTGGTACGTGAACCTGGAGGAGCCGGTCACCCACTGGCGTGACGGCGAGACTCGCGGCATCGACGGCTGCGACCAGGATCTCGACGTCTGGGTCTGGCCGGACCACTCCTGGCACTGGAAGGACGAGGACGAGCTCGCCGAGCGGCTCGCGTTCCCGGACCGCTACTGGGTCCGCGACGCGGCGGCGGTGCGCGCCGAGGGCGAGCGGGTGATCCGGGACGTCGTGGCGCGCCGCTTCCCGTTCGACGGCACCTGGCGCGACTTCCGCGCCGACGACGCCTGGCGGGCCCTGCCTACCCTGCTGCCACTCTGGGACCGCCCAAGAATCCGCGGCCCGTTCCCGGGCGACGTCTGACCGCCAGCGCCGCCGCGGCGCTGGCTACGGCCGGTTCTGCATCGAGTGGGCCGCGTAGACGAGGTACTCCCAGAGGGTCTGCTCCTGCTCGGCTGGCAGATCGAGCGAGTCGACGGCGGCGCGCATGTGGGTGAGCCAGGCGTCGCGCTCGGCCGGGCCGATGGCGAACGGGACGTGCCGCATCCGCAGCCGGGGATGGCCGCGCTGCTCGTGGTACGTCGTCGGGCCGCCCCAGTACTGGATCAGGAAGAGCCGCAGCCGCTCCTCGGCCGGGCCGAGGTCGTCCTCCGGGTACAGCGGCCGCAGCACCGGATCGGCCGCGACGCCCTCGTAGAACCGGGCGACCAGCCGCCGGAAGGTGTCCTCACCCCCGACGGTCTCGAAGAACGTTTCCGGCGGTGTCGCCGAGAACGGCTGGATCGTCCGCGGCGGGGTCGGCTGGGCGGGCGACGGCTGAGTCACGCGTCTATTCTGCCCACCGGCGGCCGCCGCCTCGGCGGGTACCGTGCGAAACTCCGGCTCCGACCGTCGCCCGGCGCGGCCTAACGGCGGGCCGAAAGGCCACGGGGACCGCTGCCGCGGACAACCCAGGCCGCGGTGTCCGGCGGCAGGGCGAGCGTCTGGCCGTCGTGCTCGACCGGGCCGCTGGCCAGCATCACCCGTCCCGGCATGGCCAGCGTTGCCCCTGTCCCGGCCGCGAGCACGCAGGTCAGCAGCCCGGCCTCGGTGGGGCGCGGCTCGGCGCCGGCGCCCGGCCGGCCACGCCCGCCGGCCCTGGCGCCCACGCCGCGACCCGGCACGGTCCACGGCCCGCGGGGCAGCCGTCCACCCGGGGCGAGCGCGATCCGGTCGAAGGCGAGCACCCCGTCCGGGACCCCGGCGCGCCATCGCGTCATGCGTGAGCCGACGTCGGTGACCCGCAGGTGGGAGTGCCGGAAGGCCAACCCGGCCTGGACGAGCCGCCAGGTCGACGCCGGGTCGGCGCGCTGTGCCTCGACGGTCAGCGCCGCCCAGTCGCCGGGCTGCGGCAGCCAGGGGGCGACGCCGTCCGGCGCGAAGCCGAACGGCGGTTCGGTGCCCGACCAGGGGATCGGCACCCGGGAGCCGTCGCGGCCGGGGGACGTGTGCCCCGAGCGCTCCCAGACCGGGTCCCGGCGGGCCGCCGACGGAACGTCGACCTGTGGCAGGCCCAGCTCGTCGCCCTGGTAGAGGAAGACCACGCCGGGCAGCGCGAGCACGGTGAGCAGCGCGGCCCTGGCCCGCCGAAGGCCGGCCTCCCCGCCGCCATACCGGGTCACCGGGCGGACCACGTCGTGGTTCGCGAGCACCCAGGTCGGCTGGGTGCCGGCGGCGCCGGTGGCCGTGAACGCCTCGGCGATGGCCCGCCGCCAGGCCGCCGCCGACCACTCGACGGACAGCAGCGAGAACGAGAAGGTCAGGTGCAGCTCGTCCGGGCGGACATAACGGGCCAGCCGCTCCGGGTCCTCGACCCAGGTCTCGCCGATGAGGATGCGGTCCTGCCGATCGCGCCGGCGGTAGCCGTCGACCAGCCGGCGCCACGAGCGGTAGACCTCGTGGACGCCGTCCTGGTCCCAGCTGTGCGGCTCCAGCTTCTCCCGGAAGCCTGTCTCGGGGGTGGCGACGGGCCCGTCCGGGTTGTCGCGTAGCTCCTCGTCCTTGACCAGGCCGTGCGAGACGTCGATCCGGAAGCCGTCGACGCCCCGGTCCAGCCAGAACCGCAGCGTCTGCTCGTGATCGGCGCGCACCGCCGGATCCGACCAGTTCCAGTCCGGCTGCTCGGGCGCGAACAGGTGCAGGTACCACTCGGCGGGCCCGGCCGCGGGCACCCGGCCGGCGGTCTCACCACCTGCCGGCTCGCCGACGGCGTCCGGCGCCGGGTGGGCAAACCGGCGGGCCTCGTCGAGGCGGGTCCAGGCGGGGCCACCGAACACCGAAGTCCAGTTGTTCGGCGGCCGCTCGCCGCCCTCGCCGCGGCCCGGCCGGATCAGGTACCGATGGCGCGCCGGATCCCCTGGCCTGGCGGCCAGAGCCGTCTGGAACGCCGGATGCGCGTCGCTGGAGTGGTTCGGCACGAGGTCGACGAGCACCGCGAGCCCCAGCCGGTGCGCCTCGGCCAGCAGGGCGTCGAACGCGGCCAGGTCACCGAACAAGGGGTCGACGTCCCGGTGGTCGGCGACGTCGTAGCCGTGGTCGGCCATCGGCGAGCGGTAGAACGGGGTGAGCCACAACCCGTCGATCCCGAGCTCGACGAGCTCGGGCAGCCGGCCGCGGACGCCGTCCAGGTCGCCGACCCCGTCGCCGTCCGCGTCCGCGAAGCTGCGGACATACACCTCGTAGAAGACGGCGTCGCGCCACCAGCCGCTGCTGCGCGCCGCTCCTGCGCGGATGGCACCTGCTTCGCTGCGTCCGCCGCGAGCTCCGGCCCCGTCCTCCGCAAGCTCCGGACGGGACGACCTCCCAGATCCGCTTCGCGGATCCGGCAGGGACCCCGTCCGCTCGCGTCCTCCTCCGCTGAGGGCCACTGCCTCGCTCCTGCTCCGTTCGGGGCCACTGCGCCATTCAACCGGTCCCGGCGGGCCTTGTCCGCGAGATCCGCCCTCCATCGGTCGGGACCCGAGTGTCAGGCGGGACGGCGGTCGGGCGCCCACCGTCAGCGGTCCGGTCAGTGTCTCGTCAGTGGTGGGGGCGGCCGTGGTTTCGGCGGTGTTCGCGCCCGGGGCGATCGCGTCGATCTGGGCCCGGATCGGCGGGTCGGGCGCACGACGCGGTGTCGGGCGCCTTCGCGGGCTCGCGTTCCCTCCGGAGGGTGACGTCACGGTGTGATGTGCCGCGGGCGATGGGTTCACCGGGCGGGCTTTGGGATGGCTGAACTACACTTCACGGGTGGATGAGGTGACTGCCAGTAATCAGTCCCCTCCGAGGGAGTCCCGCCGGGAGAACCAGGTGGGCCCGGTGGCGTCGTCGGCGGGACCGACCGACGCCCGCGACGGCGCACGCGGTGGCGCCGCGGCCGGCGCTCGGACGGGAATGGGGCCGGCGGTGATCGGATGCCTGGCGCCGTCGCGGACCGAGCCGGGCGGCCGGCGGCCGGGTGGGCGTTCGCCGCTCCGGCTGGGGCGGGCATCCCACCGACCGAAGACATCCGGAGCGAAGGCGTCCGAGAGCGCGAGGGCGACCGACTGGACCAGGAGGGACGACCGTGCGCAGGCCGGTGGCCCCGCGGACCCCGGCGACCGGGCGGAGGCTGGGAGCACCGCCACACCTGGGAACACGACCAGCGCGGCGGCCCTGACCATGCACGGGGTCGCGCCCGGTCTCGACGGCGTGTCGCCGCGCGCCGCGGCCACGGGCGCCGCGGCCCGGCCCGTCCGCCAGATGGGACTCGTGGCGAGCCTGTGGAACGCCGTGCGCACGGTGCGCCAGGCGCGCGGCCGCCACGCCGACGAGCGCGCGGCTCTTGACGGCCTGTCGTTCCTGTCCGAGGCGAGCCTGCGGCTCGGCGGCTCACTGGAGCCCTACAAGATCATCGAGATGACCGTGGAGCTGGCCAGGCGACTGGGCGACGGCGCCATGCTGTGGCTGCGCTCACCCGACGGCGACATCATCGACCTGGCTGCCGTAGACCACGTGGAGCCGGCCGCCGCCGCCTACCTGCGCGCCCTCGTCGCCACCCACCCGGCGCGGATCACCGACGACTACACCCCGGGCGTCGTCGTGCGCACCGGGCAGCCGGTGTGGATCGACGACCTTGCCACGGTGCTGCGCCGGCCGCTGTTCCCGGACGCCGCCGAGGACGACCGGCGCCCGCTGGACTGGGGGCAGGCGGTCACCGTGCCGTTGGTCCGCGGCGGGCGCGTCGCCGGAGCGCTCACGATCAGCCGGCGGCCCGGCGCGCCCGCCTACACCCGCGTCGAGGCGACGGTCGCGGAGAACCTGGCCCGCCGGGCGGCGCTGGCCCTCGACAACGCCCAGATGTTCCGGGAGGCCCAGGACGCCGGCCGGGCCCTGCAGCGCTCGCTGCTGCCCGCGCACCCGCCGGCCCTCGACGGCGCCGAGGTGGCGATGGAGTACCGGCCGGGCACGGCCGGCACCGAGGTCGGCGGCGATTTCTACGACGTGATCGTGCTGTCCGGCGGCCGCGTCGGGCTCGCGATCGGCGACGTGATGGGCCGTGGGCTGCGCGCCGCCGCGGTGATGGGCCAGCTGCGCGCGGCGTTGCGGGCCTACGCGCTGGAGGAGTGGGCGCCGGCCGAGCTGCTGGCCAGGCTGGACGTGATGGTCGCGTCGCTGCCAGGCCTCGCGCTCGCGACCTGCCTGTACGCGATCTACGAGCCGGCGGTCCCGGCGCAGCCCGCGGCCGGCTCGCTCGACGACAGGGTGCTCGGCGACGGGGTGTTCGGCGACGGCGGGTTCGACGCCGGGACAGCCGGCCGCCCCGCCCGGGTGCTGCTGGCCGGCGCCGGCCATCCCGCGCCACTGCTCGTCTGCCCGGACCTGGAGCCGCGTTACGTCGAGCTGGATCCGGGGCTGCCGCTCGGCGTGGGCGACGGGACCCAGTTCGCCGAGACGGTCATCGAACTGCCGCCCGGGTCGAGCCTGGTCTTCTTCACCGACGGCCTGGTCGAATCCCGGCACCGGCCGCTGTCCGAGGGGCTCGACCTGATGCGTACCCGCGTCGGTGAGTACCTGGAGCGCCGCAGGTCGGCCGAGCGCCGCGCCCAGCAGACCGCCGCCCGCCGGCGTCATCCCGCCGGCGCCGAGCTCCAGCCCCCGTCCACGATCGCGCCGGGCGACGCCGGGACGAGCACAGCCGCCCCGGGCACGGACGTCACCGGCACGGATGCTGCAGGCAGGGACACGGCGGCCAGGGAGATTGCGGCGCCCGAGGTCGCGGCGGGTACGGGCGCGGCGACGAGCATGGCGGCCTCGGGCGGCGCGGCGCCCGTCGGGTGGCCGGCTGCCGGGGCCGCGGCGACGGGGCACCCCGGGCCGGCGACCGCCGACGAGCCGGCCGCCGACCGCCGGGCGCCCGGGCCGGGGGACTGGACCGGCGCGGAGCGGCGGACCGGCGGCGACCGGCGCGGCCAGCGGGAACGCCGGGCGCCCGGCCCCGGCCGGCCCCCCGGCGGCATCGAGCGCCGACGCGGCGGGGACCGGCGCCGCCGCAACCGGGGCGGGTTCTCGGTCCGCAGCTGGTCGGGGCCGGACACGGTGGACCTCGACGACGACCGCTGGTCGGAGAACGCGGCCCGCGCGCTGCTGGAGCTCAGCCTGCTCGCCGCGGACCTGCCCGAGGACACCGACGACGACACGGCGCTGCTGGTGCTGACCACCCAGGCGGCCGGTCCGCCGCTGCTGGAGCTGGCACTGCCGCCGGTCGCGGCCGCCGCCGGGCAGGCGCGCGCCGCCATCCGCGCGGCCATCGAGCAGGGGGCGCTGGGCCGGGCGGACGACGCGGCGCTGCTGGTCAGCGAGATCTGCACGAACGCGATCAAGCACGCGCGCAGCGAGCTGACCGTCCGGCTGTGGGCCGAGCCGGCCCGGCTGCGGATCAGCGTCGAGGACAGAGAAGGCGCGACGCTGCCGCGGCCGGGGAAGGCCGCCAGGGGCGACCCGGAGGCCGAGTCCGGCTGGGGGCTGCTGCTGGTGGAGGCGCTCGCGGACGCCTGGGGGGTGCAGACAACGCCGGACGGCAAGCGGGTCTGGTTCGACCTCGACCTGCTGCGCCCGAGCCCTGCCGACCCCGGCGGTTAGGCCGAGGCCGCCTCGCCGAGGTCCGTGTTCAGGTACCGCGACCAGCGCGGATCCATCCGACGGCTCCCCAGAATGCGCCAGGCGGCTCCGCTCGGCGCGCGGGGCGCCGTGCGGAGCCGCCAGCCGAGATCAGCGACGGCGCGGTCCGCTTTCAGATGGTTGCAACGGCCGCAGGCGGCCACCACGTTCTCCCAGACGTGCGGGCCGCCGCGGGATTTTGGGATCACGTGGTCGAGCGACGTGGCCGGAGCGCCGCAGTACACGCACCGGTGGTGGTCGCGGGCGAGCACGCCCTTACGGGTCAGCGGCACCTGCGAGCGGTACGGCACCCGCACGAACCGCGCTAACCGGACGACGACGGGAACCTCGACGGACGTGGCCACGGAGTGCAGCACCTGCCCGCCGGCCTCGACCATCACCGCCTTGTCCGTCAGGACCAGGATCAGTGCCCTACGTTGAGAGACCACGCACAGAGGCTCGTACGTGGCATTGAGAACCAGCGCCTCTGCCACGCGCCGACCTCCTCAGCCGAGTCGAGGCGGGCGCCCTCGGGAGCCCGTTCTAACCAGCGTCTCCGGTGACAATGGATAGTCAAGCGTGTTCCGGCGCGGAACGCGAGCGTGTTTGCATGGTCATCTGCTGTGCGAGAGTGGCGATGGGCATATCTGGTCGCCTTTGTCACCGACGCATGTCGGGCGGATGACGTCGCTGTCGCGCTGTGTCCTCCCGGCGTTGGCCGTCCGTGGCTGACCGTGTCATCCGTGGCCAACGCGGTCCCGGCCGGTCCGAGGGGTCCGGAGCGCCCTATAAGGTGACTGCCCGTGGGCCCGTAAGGGGCGCAGGGCGAGCGGCGCGGAATCGAGCGTCGCGAGGCGCCGTCCCGCGCCGGGAGCCCATCGTCTCGCGCCCGCGCTCCGGTGGCGGATCTCGCGACGGGGGAGGCCTGCTCGCGCGGCGAGCCGGCCCGCGATGCCACCAGATGACGCGCTCGAGCGGCTCCGTCGCGTGCATCACCGGCGGGTCGGCCCGGCCGGCCCGCGCATCCCGCCGCCCGTTCCGACGAGGAGGACCCAGGCTTTGTCCCTGTCGCTGCTCGCCGTTACCAGTTCCACGCCCTCGCCCGCGGCCTCGCCGTCAGCCTCGAGCGTGCTGCCCAGCGTGACGCCGAGTCCGACCTCGACCTCGGGCGGCCTCCCGGACGTCACCCTGGCGAGCGTGAAGGGCGCCCTGCTGGATGCCTGCGGCCAGACGCCGGGCTTCCTGTGCCGGACCGTCTACGACACCACCCACAGCACCTATATCGCGTCCGGGGCCGAGGTCTTCCTCGGCACGCCGCTGACGATCCTGCTGATCCTGGTCACCGCCGCGGTGCTGCGGACCCTCATGCATCGGGTGATCCGCCGGACGACGAGCCGGCTGGCGAGCCACGGCAGCCTGCTGCGCGGAAACCTGCTCGGAGCGTTCGGGGACACCGCGATCCTGCTGGAACGGCGCCGCCAGCGGGCCGAGACCGTCGGATCACTGCTGCGCAGCATCGTCTCGATCGTGGTGCTCGGGATCGCCTTCATCCTCATACTCGGTGAACTCGGGATCAATCTCGCGCCGATCGTGGCCAGCGCAGGAGTTCTGGGAATCGCGGTCGGATTCGGCGCGCAGAACCTGGTCAAGGACTTTCTTTCGGGAGTCTTCATGCTCCTGGAGGACCAGTACGGCGTCGGCGACGTGGTCGACGTCGGTGCCGTGTCCGGGACCGTCGAGGCGGTCACGTTCCGGATGACCCGGCTGCGTGACGTCGAGGGCACCGTCTGGTACGTCCGCAACGGTGAGATCACCAGAATCGGGAACAAGAGCCAGCAGTGGGCGCGTGCCGTGCTCGACGTCCCGTTGGACTACGACACCGACGTGAGTACGGCGAAGACGCTGCTGTTGGAGACGGCGCGGGACATGTGGCGTGACGACCACTGGGCCGCCGTCATCCTCGCCGAGCCGGAGGTCTGGGGCATCGAGGCCATGACGGCCGACGGCTACGACCTGCGAGTCGCGATCAAGACCCAGCCGCTCAAGCAGTGGGACGTCGCCCGCGAGCTGCGGGAACGAGTGCGCCTCGCGCTCGGCGCCGCGGGGATCACCCTCGGCGCGATGCAGCGCAGCGTGGTCGTCATGGACGACGACGAGGAGGACGCGGCCAGCCCCAGCGACGACGACACGTCCGGCCCCGGCCAGTTCGGCGAGGACACGCCGCCGCGGATCGACCCGCCGGCTCAGCCCGGGCCGCCGTCCACGGGTCCCAGGGCGGGCTACCCGCCCGCCACCCCGTCGCGCGCGGCGTCCGGCGGCCCGAGCGGTTCCAACGCTGCGACCGGGTCGGGCGGCGCCGCCGGAGGCCCGGGCGCGCCGGCCGGCGGCACCGGCTGAAGAGATCCTGAACGGGGGCGCAGATGTCCCTGAGCCTTCGTCCGGTCCGGCCAGCCTGGCCGCGGGTCAAGGCAGACTGGGCGTGTGCGGGTACTGGTTGTGGACGATGACGCGGCGGTCCGACAGTCGCTGGAGCGGTCGCTGAGGTTCGAGGGATACGAGGTGGCCACCGCCGCCGACGGGCTGGCCGCGCTCGAGGTGATCTCCAGGGACCGGCCGGACATCGCCGTGCTCGACGTCATGATGCCGCGGATGGACGGCCTGGAGGCCTGTCGCCAGTTGCGGGCCCGCGGCGACGACCTGCCCGTGCTCATGCTCACCGCCCGCGACGGTCTCGCCGACCGGGTCTCCGGCCTGGACGTCGGAGCCGACGACTACCTGGTCAAGCCGTTCGCGCTGGAGGAGCTGTTCGCCCGGCTGCGCGCGCTGGCCCGGCGTTCGGCGCTCGCCGCCCGCATCGGGGGCAGCCGGGGCGCGGTGACGGCCGGCGGCGGCCCGGCGCCGCTCAGCTACGGCGGGGTGACCCTCGACCAGAGCAGCCGGCAGGTGAACCGCGACGGCCGCGAGCTGACGCTGACCAAGACCGAGTACGAGCTGCTCGAACTCTTCCTCACCCACCCGCGGCAGGTGCTGTCCCGTTCCATGATCATGGAGCGGGTCTGGGGCTACGACTTCGGCCCGTCGTCGAACTCGCTGGAGGTGTTCGTCAGCTACCTGCGCCGCAAGCTGGAGGCCGGCGGCGAGCCCCGCCTGCTGCACACCGTCCGTGGCGTCGGCTATGTCCTGCGCGAGCAGTCCGCCTCGCCGCCTCGCGAGCCGTCGCCGTGACCGGCGGGCTCGACCTCGTCGGCGAGTCCCGGCCGGCGCCCGCCGCCGTGGCGACCGCCGCGGGCGGGCCTACCGTCGGCGGCTCGCGGGCCGCGACCGGACATGGCCGCCGCAGGCGCCGGCACTGGTTCTCCAGGCTGGCGCTGCGTAACCGGATGGCCGTGCTGGTCGGGATCGCGGTGACCTGCGGAATCGCGGTCGTCGCGGGTGTCGCACTGGCCGCGACCAATCTTGTGCTGCGCAACTCGATCGACACCCAACTGTTGCAGCAGGCCGAGGTCGCCGCCAACACCACGCAGTTCTTTGTGGCGGACGGCCACAAGCTCCTTGTCCTCACCCCCGGCATCGGCCTGCCGCTCCAGGTAGTGCGGTCCGACGGCCAGCCAGTCCCGCCGTACAACAAGCTCTACAGCGTCGCGCTGCCCATCGACAGCGCGGACGTCGCCATCGCGCAGAACCAGACCGGACAGTCGGTGCGGACGATCACTCTTGGCGGTAAGGAATACCGTCTCGCGACCGTCCCCCTGCAGCCGTCGGCGACGAGCTTCCTCCTGACCGACCATCCCCCGACCGACCTCCAACTAGGGCTGCAGCTGGCGCGCCCGATGTCGGACGTCCACCAGACGCTGCGTGAGCTCGCTCTGGTGATGCTGGGAGTTGGCCTGTTCGGCGTGGCCGGGTCGATGCTGGCCGGCATGTTCGTTGCCCGCGCCGCCCTCAAACCGGTGGATGCGGCGGCGGCGGCCGCCGAGCATGTGGCCCGCACCCAGGACCTCTCCGCGCTCATCCCCGTCACCGGCACCGACGAGATCGCCCGGCTGGCGGAGAGCCTGAACAGCATGCTGCGGGCCCTGGAGGCGTCCAAGGCCCGGCAGCGCCAGCTCGTCGACGACGCGAGCCACGAGCTGCGCACGCCGCTGACCAGCCTGCGGACCAACATCGAGCTGCTGATCCGCTCGGAGGCCAACCCGACCAGGGCGCTGCCGGCGGCCGACCGCGCGGCGCTGCTGAGCGACGTCGACGGCCAGATGCGCGAGCTGACCGGCCTGGTCAGCGAGCTGGTCGAGCTGGCCCGGGACGAGGCGCCCGTGGAGGAGGTCGAGCGGCTCGACCTGGCCGAGGTCGTCGCCGCCGCCGTCATCCGGGCGCGCCGGCGGGCGACGACGAAGGACATCGTGATCGAGGTGACGTCGGCGCCGTCGTGGGTCGACGGCCGGCCGAACCTGCTGGAGCGGGCGGTCACGAACCTGCTGGACAACGCGGTGAAGTTCTCGCCGGCGAACTCGACGATCCGGGTGCGCACCGGCGCCGGCGAGGTGATCGTCAGCGATGAGGGCCCCGGTATCGCGCCGGCCGACCAGCAGCACGTCTTCGAGCGTTTCTACCGCTCGGCGGACGCCCGCAGCCTGCCCGGCTCCGGCCTGGGGCTGGCTATCGTCGCCGACGCGGTGCGCGCCCACGGCGGCACGGTCAGCGCCGGCACGGCTCCCGGGGGCGGCGCCCTGATGCGCATGCGCCTGCCGCTGGCCGCCGGCCCGCTCTTCGAGCTGCCCGCCCCCCCGGGTACGGGCTCGTCGCCGCCGGCCGCGCCAACCCTCGGCGGTTCGGACGCACCGCCGCCGGCCGACGGCCAGGCGATCTGGAGTCGGCCGCCCGGCAGCCCGGCGGCCGACAACCCGGTCGACGCGGACTGGTCCGACCCAGGCGCGGGCGGACGGGCCGACACGGGACGGCGCCCCGGGCCCAGGTGAGACCGCGGGCCCGCCGGCCGGCAGGATTCGGGACGTGACCTCCGACCAGCCCCCCCGCGCGGCGAACCCACGCGAACCGGCCGACCCTGCCCGCTCCTCGGCCTCGCAGGCCGGTGACCCAGCTGGGTCTTCAGCCGGCGGCCCCGCTCCCTCCAGAGCCGGCGGCCCCGAGAATCCCGGCCTTGCCCCGGACGGCCCGGCGGCGGAGCCGTCCGGGGCGCTGGCACCGGCCCTCGCCAGGCTCGCCGCGGCCTACGGGGTCGCAACTGGTTATTTGGACGCGCGGGACCGGCCGGTCGTCGTGCCAGCGGACGCGGTCCGGCAGGTGTTAGAGCTGATGGGCATCGACACGAGCGACCCCGAGGCGGCGCTGGCGGCGGCCGACGCCGCCGTCTGGCGGCGGCTCACGCCGGCCAGCGTGGTGGTCAAGGCGTCGGCGCCGGCACCCGTCGTGCTGCGGCTGCCCGCCGAGCTCAACCCGGCCGACGTTCGGTGCGAACTGGAGCTGACCGGCGCGGTCTCGGTCGCTGTTCCGGTCGGCGCCGCGGGGGATCGGCGCGAGATCGACGGCGTCGAACTCGTCGCCGTGCCGGCCGAGCTGCCCGCCGGGCTGCCGATCGGCGACCACATCCTCCAGGTGCAGGCTGGTGGGGCCGTGGTGACGACGCGGGTCGTGGCCGTCCCGGACCGGGTCCCCGAGCCCGCCGCCGGCCGGATGTGGGGCTGGATGGTGCAGCTCTACGCGCTGCGCTCGGCCGGCTCGTGGGGGATGGGCGACTACGCGGATCTCGCCACGCTCGCCGCCTGGTCCGGTTCCGCGGCCGGCGGCCGGGCCGACGTGCTGCTCGTCAACCCGCTGCACGCCGCCGCGCCCACACTCCCCGTCCAGCCGTCGCCCTACTACCCGACAAGCCGGCGCTTCCTCTCGCCGCTCTACCTGCGCCCGGAGGACACCCCGGAGTACGCCGCCGCCGACCCGGCGACCCGCGACGCCGTGGACGGTTTCGCCGCGACGGCACGCAAGGCGCACCTGGCCGGCGACGGGCCGGCGGACGCGGCCACGCGGGAGTTCGGCGAGCTGATCGACCGCGACGCGGTCTGGGCCGCCAAGCTCGCCGCGCTGGAGCTGCTGTTCGCCCGCTCGGCCGCGGCCGGAACACCCAGCGCCGTAGGCGCACCCAGTTCCGTCGGTGAGTCCAGTTCCGTCGGTGAGTCGAGCGCTGTGGGTAGGTCCGGTGCCGCCGACGAGCTCGGTGGCACCGACCAGGCTGGTGCCGCCGACGAGCTGGCGGACTTCGCGCTCTGGTGCGCGCTCGCCGAGCGGCACGGGCCGGACTGGCGCACCTGGCCGGCGCCGTTGCGTGACCGTGACCCGGCCGCCGTCGCCGCCGCGGGCGCCGAGCTTGCGGAGCGGGCGGCGTTCCACCGGTGGCTGCAGGCGCGGGCCGAGCAGCAGGTCGCGGCGGCCCAGGCGGCGGCCAAGGAGGCCGGGATGAGGGTCGGCATCGTGCACGACCTGGCCGTCGGTGTCGACCCGGCCGGCGCCGACACCTGGGCGGGGCGGGACGCCTACGCCCCCGGGGCGACCATCGGTGCCCCGCCGGACCTGTTCAATCAGCAGGGCCAGGACTGGGGGCTGCCGCCGTGGCGACCAGACCGGCTCGCCGAGACGGGCTACGCCCCGCTGCGCCGCATGATCGCCGCGGTGCTCGCGCGCGGCGGCGGGCTGCGCGTCGACCACATCCTCGGCCTGTTCCGGCTGTGGTGGATCCCGGAGGCGGCGGGCGCGGCGAACGGCACGTACGTCCGCTATGACGCCGAAGCGATGCTCGGCGTCCTCGCTCTGGAAGCGGCGAAGGCCGGCGCCCTGGTCGTCGGCGAGGACCTCGGTACCGTCGAGCCGAGGGTCGCCACGGCGCTCGCCGACTTCGGCGTGTTCGGTTCGTCGGTGCTCTGGTTCGAGAACGACGCGGATGGCGCCCCGCTGCCGCCGGCCGCCTGGCGGCCCAGGACCATGGCCAGCGTCACCACCCACGACCTGCCGACCGCCGCCGGCTTCCTGCTCGGCGAGCACGTCCACGCCCGCGCCGCGCGCGGCCTGCTGGCCCGACCGGTCGCCGAGGAGACCGCCGAATGGCGGGACAGCCGTGACGCGCTGCTCGCCCACTTGCGAGCGCACGGACTGCTGTCCGGTCCGCCGGACTGCGGCGACGGAACCGACCGGGACGAAAGCGCGGACCGCGAGGATCTGGCGCCGGAGCAGGTGCGGGAGGCAGCGCTCGGGATGCACCGGCTGCTGGGAGAGACCCCGGCGCGAATCATCCTCGCCTCGCCGGGCGACGCCGTAGGAGACCGTCATCAGCCGAACCTGCCGAGCACGGTGGACAGCTACCCGAACTGGCGGCTGCCGGTCCGCGACGAGAACGGCCGGCTGATGTCCCTGGAGGACCTGATGGCCGACGAGCGGGTGGCCCGCCTCGTCGCCGTGCTCGCCGAGGCGGTGAGCCGGGCGACCGGATCCGAGGGCGGGCCGGAAAGGGCATAGGGGAGGAGGAGGTTGCCGGGCCTTCGGGCTCTGTGGCCCAGGTTGGCGCGGGCATGGCTGGCGCCCGGCGGGCGGCGTGGAGCACTCCGGCGGGCACCAGTACAGCGACCCCAGGCAGTTGGGCTGGCCGGGTGTACTCCCAACGCTCTACGTCCGGTCGAACACATGCGTTGGCGTGGTGTCTCGCCGTGGGGCGGATGCCGGTAGTCTTCGGAACCGTGACTCGCCGTCCTGTGTCGTCAGAGGCCAAGATCGGGCCCGTGTTGCCTGAGGCCAAGATCGGGCCTGTGTCATCTGAGGCCAAGCGCGCCCCCGCGCGCCGTGGCGCGCGTCGTGCCCTGACGCTGGCCGTGCTGACCGTGCTGACCGTGCCGCTCTTCTCGGCCGCGGCCTTCGCCGCGGAGGGTGACGGGCGGATCGGCACGAAGTACAACCCGGATCCGCTCTCGGCGCTGGACACGTGGCTGATCTACGGCGGCACGATCGTGGGTGGCTTCCTGCTCGCCTTCGTCCTCACCGCGCTGTCGAGCCGCAAGAGCTCCAAGCGTTACCGCCCCGGCCAGCCGTGGCAGCACGACTCGGTGTGGGTCGGCGGCGAGCCTCCCGCGGGAGAGTCCGACGACCCGTCGAAGGAGCCCGCCGGCACGGTGACGCCGGGTTCCGGTGGAGCCAGTGGCAAGTGGTGAGGCGTTCCGCCAGGACCAGCTCGACCGGTTGAGCCGGGCGAGGCTGCTCGCCGAGCGGCAGACCGGGCTTGGCTTTCACATCCGGGTCGGCGCGCTCTGCGGTGACCCGGAGCTCGCCGCCCAGCGGATGCTCACCGCGATCGTCGCCGGCCGCCCCGGCGCCGCCGAGGTCCTCGTTCTCGTCTCTCCTGGTCAGCGATTTGTTCGGGTTCTCACGTCGCCGGATGCCCGATGCCGGATCAGCGACACGGCGGCCTGGCTGGCCACCCTGTCGATGACGTCGAGCTTCGCCCTCGGCGACCTCGTCGGCGGCCTCGTCTCCGGGATCCGTCAACTCGCCGACGCGGCCGGGCAGCCTGGCCGGCTCCCGTCGCCGGCGGGGCCGCCCGTCGCGCCCGCGGCCAGCCCGGCCGATGCCGACGATGCTCACGATTCAGCTCAGGGTCCGGCGCGGGGTGCGGATCCAGCCTCGAACGCGCCGACCCCCGCGACCGGGGCCGGGGGCCAGACCCTGGCCGCCCGCCTCGCGTGACGTCCGCCCGTACCCGGCCGGGCCGGAGCGGCGCCCTCAGGTGACGGGCGAGGCCGTCGCGCGCGCGCGAGACGTCGCCGACGCGCTCCGCCGCGTCCAGGCACGGCTGCGCGACCACGTGGTCGCGACGATGGCGACCGTCGACGCCCACGAGCTGAGGGCGGCGGACGACAGCCTCGACGGTGACACGATCTACGCCATCGACCGGGTCAGCGAGTCGCTGCTGCTGGAGCTGCTGGAGCGTGAGCTCGCGGACTGGCTGCCGCTCGTCGTGGTGGCCGAGGGGCTGCCGGACATCGGGCACGGCCCCGGCGTCGCGCTCCTGCCCGTCGACGCGCCGCTCGCCGCCGCCCGCCACCGGGTGATCGTCGATCCGATCGACGGCACCCGCGGGCTGATGTACGGCAAGCGAAGCGCCTGGATCCTGACCGGTTTCGCCGCACAGGCGCCAGACCGGGTGCCGACGCTGGCGGATGTCGTCCTCGCCGTGCAGACCGAGATCCCGCCGCCCAAGCAGCTGCTCGCCGACACGTTGTGGGCGGTGCGCGGCCAGGGCGTCCAGGCGACCCGCACCAACCTGGTCACCGGGCTGGCGGCGCCGCTGCGGGTCGCCCCTAGCCGAGCCCGCACGATCGCGCACGGCTTCGGGCAGGTGATGCGGGCGATCCCCGGCGGCCGGGACCTGCTCGCGGCGATCGACGACGAGGTCTGCGGCGCCCTGGTGAAGCCCGCCGCCGGGAAGGCGTCGACGTTCGAGGACCAGTACATCTGCACCGGCGGCCAGATCGCCGAGCTGGTCTACGGGCACGATCGGTGGGTCGCGGATCTGCGGCCGTTGCTGGCTCCGGTGCTGCGCGCCCGCGGTTTGCCCGCGCCGCTGTGCTGCCATCCGTATGACATCTGCACCACGCTGGTCGCGCGGGAGGCCGGGGTGCTGGTCACCGGCCTCGACGGGCAGGAGCTGACCACCCCGCTGGTCCTCGACGTGGACGTGGCGTGGGTCGGGTACGCGAACGAGACGATCCGCGACCAGGTCCACCCGGTCCTCACCGCGGCCCTGCGGAGGGTGGGCCTCGCCTGACGGCGAGCGCCTCGGCCCGTGGCGGCCGCGTCCGGTCCGCCTTCTCCGCTGCCGCCGGACCGGCGGTCCTTGCGGGCGTCGTGACTGGTTGATCGGTTGATGCCGTTCCTGATCGTCCCGTTCCCTTACAGTATCTGGGTTCGCAAATAGAACCCAGATGGTACGGTGCTGCCTGCGCACTCCGGAGCACGGAGTCGCCCCGGAACGGACGGCACCCGGACCAGGCCCTGATGACGCGGGAGACGGATTGATGGACGACCTCGTGACGACCGGCTATCAGGACGACGCGGGCCCAGGCGGGCCCACCCCGGCGTCCGCGCACCCGCCCCGCGAGGCCCTGGTGCCGCCACCTCGGGACTCGACCGGGGTGCCCGTCCTGGCCGACGCGGTGGCCGGTGGCGCGGCCGTCGGGAGCGCGCCGCCGCGGCCGGGGGCTGAATCCGCCCGGCGGGCGCGGGTGGTGTTCGCGGTTGTCTGCGCCGCAGTCTTCATGTCCAACCTGGACCTGTTCGTCGTCAACGTCGCGTTCCCGGACATCCACCGGGACCTCGGCGGTGGGCTCTCGACGCTGTCCTGGATCCTGAACGCCTACGCCATCGTCTTCGCGGCACTGCTCGTGCCCGCCGGCCGGCTTGCCGACCGGTACGGCCACCGGGCGGGATTCCTGCTCGGCACCGGGCTGTTCACGGCCGCCAGCGCCGCCTGCGCGGCCAGCACCGGGCTCGCGATGCTGATCGCCGGCCGAGCCCTCCAGGCGTCCGGGGCGGCGGTGCTCCTCCCGACCAGCCTTGCCCTGCTGCTCGACGCGACGCCGCCCGCCCGGCGCGCGGGAGCGGTACGCGGCTGGGCGGCCGTCGGCGGGCTCGCAGCGGCGCTCGGCCCGGTCGTCGGTGGGCTGCTTGTCGAGGCCAGCTGGCGTTGGGTCTTCCTGATCAACGTCCCGGTCGGGATCGCCACCCTGGTGATCGGCGTCCGGGTCCTGCCGCGGCCGCGGAGCGCGGATCCCGGCAGGCTGCCCGACGTCGTCGGCGTGCTGACGCTCACCGGGGGCATCGGCCTGCTGGCGCTGGGCCTTGTCGAGTCCTCCAGCTGGGGCTGGACATCGGGCGGTGTGATCGGCGGCCTGGCGGGCGCGGTCGTGCTGCTGACGGCGTTCGTCGCGCGCTCCGCGCGCCATCCGGCGCCGGTGGTGGAGCTGGCGGTGCTGCGCGCGCCGGGGTTCGGGCCGGCGGTCGTCGCGCTGCTGCTGTTCACCGTGTCCTTCGCCGCGATGCTGCTGTCGGTCGTGCAGTACGCCGACGCCGCCTGGGGCTGGTCGGCGCTGCGGATCGGCCTGGCGATAACGCCCGGCCCGGCCATGGTGCCGCCGGTGGCGCTGCTGCTGGCCGGCCGGGCGGTGGCCCGGTTCGGGCTCGGACGCGTCGCGGGCACTGGCGGCGTGCTGTTCGCCGCCGGCGTGGGCTGGTGGGCGTTGCGGATGGACCTGCACTCCTCGTACGCGTCCAGCCTGCTGCCGGGCATGCTGCTCACCGGAATCGGTGTCGGCCTGGTGCTGCCGACGCTGACCGCTGGGGCGAGTACCGTCCTGCCGCCCGACCGGTTCGCCACCGGCAGCGCCGTGGTCAACATGTCCCGGCAGATCGCGAGCGTCCTCGGGGTGGCCATCCTGGTCGCCGTGGTGGGCACACCCGCGCGGGACTCGCTGGTCCGCTCGTTCCACCATGGCTGGTGGTTCATCTGCGCGACTGCGTTCGCGGCCGGCCTCGCCGCCTTCGTGGGACTGCGTCGCCGCGGCGCGCCCTCCGGACGCTGACGGGCACGGAAAGATGGCCGTCGGACGCGGGGCGGCCGGCCGTTCCCAGGCCGCCGTGCCGGCTGGGCGGCCCGTATGCCGAGGTGAATGAC
>Ga0068863_100001242_pt1 | contig 25395 bp, 19 predicted proteins | sample KBSSwiS62_FD_66596 | JGI IMG/M metagenome (GOLD analysis project Ga0068863, IMG submission 66596) | Switchgrass rhizosphere microbial communities from Kellogg Biological Station, Michigan, USA - KBS Switchgrass S6-2 | ecosystem: Host-associated > Plants > Roots > Rhizosphere > Soil ... | reverse complement strand
GACGATGACGATCACGTACCTGGTCGCGGCGTTCGGGCTCGACGACATCAACGTCGTCCGGTGGTCGGACCTCAACACGCTCCGGTACTACCAGTCGGTGGGGTACAGCGACTCGCCGGCCAACGCCTACTACGTGCTGCAGCTGGGGCCCGGCGACCTTCCGGCCTCGATCCCGACCAGGACGAACTCGCACCGGGCGCTCAAGATCGAGAGCTTGCAGGACCAGCAGGCCGCCAACGTCGCGCTGCCGCCGGCGACCCGGATGCGGATTATCACCGCGCGCCTGATCGACTATTCCGGCGAGCCCGTGGCCCAGGCTCGTCTGTACACGATCTGGTCTCCGGTCTCCGCCGAATACGGGTACGACTACGGAGTGGAGACGCCCGCCGAGTTCGCGGCTCTCCGAGATGCCTTCGCGGCCGCGCCGTACTGGTCCGTCGCGAGAGACGACAAGGGCACCGTGCTGTTCAAGTTCGAGCCGGATCGCTACCAGGCCGCGACACCGTGACCTGGCGCCCCCGGCGGCCGCGGCCGCCGGGGGCGCCCAGGACGGCCCGCGTCGCCGGCGCCGTTCACGTCAGGGCTGGCTCGGGACCTGACGCCGGGCGTCCAGGGCGCGGGTCGGCTCGGTCGCGAGGATTTCCAGCGCTGCGCGCACGACCGCCGGGTCGAAGGTGCTGGCGTTGAAGGTCGCCGTGACGTCGACGCCGCCGTGGATCTCGGAGATGAAGACCGAGATTCCGTCCGGATCTCCCGGGGTGCTGCCGATCACGTAGCGCCGGTCGGCTGGGCTGCCCTTCCAGGGCAGCTTCTCGAACGCCTTCAGCCGACCGCAGTGGATGAGCGAGAGCGCGGGCCGCGCGGTGGACTCGGCGAGCGTCGGCGGCTGGGCGGTGCGCCGGTAGCGCCGCTTCGCGGTCGAGGCGACGAGCGCCATCGTGGCCAGCGGCCGGGCGACCGACATGACCTCGTCGATGACCGCGTTCAGCTGCGCGGGGTCGCATCCGTCGGCCGGGCAGACGTAGATCGACGGCGCGAAGTTGCCGTACAGCACGGCGCCCTGGGGCAGGTACTTGCGCATGTCGACGCTGATGTTGACGCCGGGGCGCAGCGGCGGCAGCTCCGACGTCTCCAGGGCGGCGCGAGCCGCGGCGAACAGGACCATCGTCCTGGTGATGCCCTTGGCGTTCGCCAGCCGCCAGTCCCGGATCTCGGCGAGGACGTCCTTGCCGAACCGGACGCTGACCACGCCGAACTCCTGGTGCCACTCCACCAGCGGGCCGGGCTGGGCGGCCTCGGCTGGCGGGGCGGCGGCCGGGACACGCAGCGTCTCGAGCAGCCGCTTCGGCTTGCGGCGGTAGTAGTTGTCGAGGGCACGCACCAGCGGGAATCGAATCGACGGTTTCGCGATCGCGGTGGGATCCTCGCCGCTAATGGCGCACCGGATAAGCTCCGGCCAGATCTCGTTGATGCTCAGGCCGTCAATACACGCGTGGTCGACCAACAGCGCGCAGAAGTCCGCGCCGACCGCGATCTGAAACGGCAGGTCCGTGACCGGCCAGTTGTAGAGCCGGGCGACGATCGCCTCCGGCGTCACGGCCGGGGCGTCGGTCGTGACGGGCACGGCGGCCTGGTCGGTCAGGTCGATGACCATGCCGTCGCAGTGTCGGCCCAGTTCGGCGGCCGGGACGGTAAGCCAACGCGGCTTCGCGCGGTCCACGCGTCGGAGGATCCGGTGCCCAGGCTGGAGCTCGGCCAGCCGCCGCAGCGCGCCGCGAACCTGATCCGGCGACGGCGCCTCGATCGGGCCGAGGTAGGCGACGGTTCGCATGTGCAGGCAGATCAGATCACGGCCGGATATCGGAATGCGCCGCACCCCGCGCCGCCGGGCGATCGATCTGTTTTCCGCCGTTGCCACTGGTCCCCCTCGCTTTTCGCCAGAACGCCGGCCTCATGATAGGGGTCGGTGAGTTTCGCCTGGTCGTCGCGTTATGCCCCGGTCACGAGCGCACCGACGGCGACGGCGCCCAGGCGAGCCGGTCGGACCGGCCCTGGGCCTTCAGATGATCGGCCAGTCTGATCGCCAGAGCGACGATCGTCTGCGTCGGGTTGACATGCCCGGCGGTGGGGAACGTGGAGCTGCCGGCCACGAAGAGGCCCTCGGTGCCGTGGACCTGGCAGTTCCGGTCGACCACTCCCGCGCGCGGATCGTCGGCCATCCTGGTCGTGCCGATCGGGTGTGCCCTGTCGGTGATGCTTTCCGGCCAGCCTTCCCCGCCCTCGAGCCACTCTGCCGGTTCCGGGCTGGCATAGCCGAGGCCACCGAGCTCCTGCGCGAGCAGCCCGGCCAGCCGGCCGACGGAGATCCGCTCGCGCTCGCTGACCCGCCAGTCGACGCGGGAGATCGGAACCCCGAGCGCGTCCACCCGGTCCGACAGCGTGACGCGGCTGGCCGGGTCCGGTTCCTGCTCGACCAGGCAGTAGACGTCGACCCGGCTCGCCTGGAAGATCGGCGGGCGACGGCGACGGGTCATCCGGTAGGCGCCCGCGGCGACCGTGGGTGCGTTGCGCAGCAACGCGAGCACGTCCCGCGTCGCGGTGGGATCGGGGATCTCGTCCTCGCGACGCCAGAAGCTGGCCACCGCCACCTCGTCCTGGGTCGGCTCGCCGCCCCCCCGCAGCCGGGACGCCAACCGCCGGCCGGCGTGCCAGGGATCGCCTGGTGCCGGGTACTCCTCGAGGAAGGCCGCGCAGTTGAGCAGTTCCTCCTCGCGCTGTACCTGCGGGCTGAGCCCGACGCCGTGCAGGTAGACCTGGCGTCCCTCCGGCCCGTCCAGCCAGTAACGCCCGAACCGGTCACGCAGGCGCCGAGCCGAGGCGGGATCGACCGAGGCGATGACAGAGCCTGGATGGTCCATCAGGAATCGGCCGACCAGATCGTTGCGGTTTCCGACCCCCTGCGGGACGACCCGGTTGGAGGCGAGCATCAGTCGGGCATTCTCGATCCCGCCGGCGGCGAGCACCACCACCGCCGCCCGAATCCTGGCCTGGCGCCCGCTGGTGGACGCCACCTCGACGCCGCGGACGACCGAGCCGGTGTCGTCGGTGTCGATGTGGGTGACGGTCGCGTGCAGCAGGACGTTGACGTTGCCGGAGTCGCCGGGGGTTGGCGGCTCGCCCGCGGCGGCCTCTTCCCCGGCCGCGTGCGGCAGCACGTCGGTTCCGAACCGGGTCGGTCCGGTGGGATCGGTCGTTCCCCGGCTGAACTGCCAGAACCGCGGGACGAGCCTGGACTCCGGCAGCGGCGGCCGCGGCGGGCGCCGGCCGAGCAGGGCCCAGAGCCGTTCGTCATACATGTTCGGGCCGAGCCCGAGATAGACACGGGCCCGGTCGAGGAAGGGCCGCAGCTCGTCCCCGGTCAGCGGCCAGCCCGAGTGCGCCACCCAGGGCCGGTCGACGTAGTCGATCTCGTCCAGCTCCCCGCAGCGTCCCGTCCAGATGCGCGAGGTGCCGCCAAGCACGCGGGTCCGCATCAGGTCCTGGTTGGCCACCCGCGCCGCCCCGACGTTCTCGACCTCGTTGAGTGCCGCGACAGCGGCCTCCGGCTCCCGGCCACCGCTCTCGACGACGAGCACCCGCAGCGCGCTGCCGGCCAGCTCCGCGGCGAGCGTCGCACCGGCGGGACCGCTGCCCACGATGCAGACCTCGGTGGTGAGCTCCGTGTCTGGCGGCAACCCGTCGAGATCGAACACGGTCACGGCAGCCCCCCATTGCCTGTGGCTCGCACAGCCCGTGAGCGGGCGCGCGACCGAAGAAAGACAAGACGCCGCCGAGCGGACGTCAGTCGTGACCCGCCTCTCGGCGGGCGATGCCCACCAAAAGTACAGGCATGTCCGTAACGCCAGCGGCCGAGGCGGTCACCCCGCTGGGCTCGGCGACGGCAATCAGCTATGAGCAGTTTCACCCCGAACCCGTCGCCGACCGGGCTCGGGCGGCCATGCCGGCGCTGGTCACGCCACCGGGCACCCGAACGACCGCCAAGCGTGATCGCCCGCAATTGGATTATCCGGCGGTTGTGAATGTCGCGTCGCTCCCTGGTTGCCACCGCGTGTCCTTGACCATTCTCCGCCCAACAGCGCTGTCCGGCGGCGGACAGGGACGGGTATCGTCCTGCTTGGGCCTGTCCAGGGTGGTGCCAGGTTATGGGGGAACGAAGCACGCCCATTCCGTTCGCGGCACAGGCACCATGAGCGGCACACCACCACCTCGCCCGACCACGTCGGCGGCGAGCTGTTCCGCCAAATAAGTATTGGGTGATTGGGGGGGGCACCTTGGCTTTCGACGAGACGGCGCCCGGCGATGCCAGCGGCGCTACCGGGAACGAACACGAATCCGAACGATCGTCGGCGACGCGATTGCCACGCGGCGCCGAGCCGGTCACCGCCTCGGTCGTGATCTGTGCCTACACGCTGCTCCGGTGGGACGACCTGACGGCCGCGGTCGCCTCTGTGCGCGCCCAGACCGTTCCCGCCGGCGACATCATCGTCGTGATCGATCACAACGAGGAGCTGCTCGAGCGCTCCCTGAGCAGCTTCCCCGACGCCATCGTGGTGCCGAACGCCGGCAAGCCCGGGCTGTCGGGCGCCCGGAACACGGGCGTGGAACGGGCCAGCGGCGACGTGATCGTCTTCCTGGACGATGACGCCCGGGCCCAGCCGGACTGGCTGGAGCACATGCTCGCCCACTACACGGATCCGGCGGTGCAGGGCGTCGGGGGCGCCGCCCTGCCGCGCTGGCCCGAGCGGGGCGCGCACTCGGGCCGGCCGGCCTGGTTCCCGCCCGAGTTCGACTGGGTCATCGGGTGCAGCTACGTCGGCCTGCCCACCTCCGTCGCGCCGGTGCGCAACCCGATCGGCGCCGGGATGTCCATCCGGCACTCGGCCTTCGCCCGGGTCGGCGGGTTCAGCGACGGGCTCGGCCGGGTCGGGTCGATCCCGCTCGGCTGCGAGGAGACCGAGTTCGGCATCCGGCTGCGCCGGGACGTGGCCGGCGCCGTCATCCTCTACGACCCGGCCGCCGTCGTCCTGCACGGCGTGACGCCGGAGCGCTTGACCTGGCGGTACTACCGGCGCCGCTGCTTCTCCGAAGGCATCTCCAAGGCCGTGGTCGCCCGCCGGGTGGGCCAGGAATCGGCCCTCGAGGCCGAGAAGGCCTACATGCGCCACGTCCTTCCGCGCGCGGTGCGGCGCGACCTGCGCAGCCCGCGGACGTGGCGGCGCGCCGCGATGGTCCTGCTCGGCGTGCTGTTCACCGTCGCCGGCTACGGCCGGGGCTCGATCGCGCGGGCCAGTGGGTGACCGGTCGGGTGAGGATCCGTCCCCACCCGACCCGACTCCCGCGGCCGGCCGGAGGGCGACGAGCATGGCGGCCGTGACGAGGGTGCTGGTCGTCCTCGCCTGGGTGACCGCCGCCGGCCTCGCTCTCGCCGTGGTGAGCAGGCTGACCCACCTGGATGACCTGCTCTGGCCCTACGTTCTGGTGAACGCGCTCACCCCGGTTCTGTTCCTGCCCGCCTATGCCGCGTTCGCGATCGGCGTCGCCACGCATCGTTACCCGCTGGCAGCGGTGGCTCTCGTCGCGGTCGTCGCCCACCTCCTCTGGCTGTGGCCGGAGGTCCGGCCGGGCAACCCGAGCCGCGCGCCGGCCGGCGCGGCGCACTTCCGGCTGCTCACCGCCAACCTGGAGATGGACAACGGCCGGGCCGGCACGCTCGGACGGCAGATCCGCGCCGACTCCCCGGACGTGGTGGTCGTCGAAGAGCTGTCGAACGTCACGTACTACGGCCTGATGAAGTCCGGGGCGCTCGCCGGCTACCAGTACAGTGCGTCCCGGCCGCAGTTCGGGGCGTTCGGCGCGGGCGTCTGGTCCCGGTATCCGTTGTCGGACGTCGCGGCACCGCTCGTCGGCGGCCTGGAGTCGTTGCGCGTGACCGTCACGCTGCCGACGGGACAGCGCTTCCGGCTCTTCGCCGTGCACACGCTGTCGCCGCAGACCTCCCAGAACGTCCGCGTGTGGCGGACCCAGCTGGCCGATCTGACCCGGGAGGTACGGGCCTCAACCCTGCCGGTGGTCCTGGCCGGTGACTTCAACGCCACCCGGGACATGCGCCCGTTCCGCCGGGTCCTCGCCGCGGGGGTGACCGACGCCCACGACTCCGTGCACGCCGGCTGGGCGCCGACCTGGAACGACCACCTGCCTGTCCTGCCGGTGCTGTGGCGGCTCGACCACGTGCTCATCTCGCCCCAGTTCACCGCGACCGGGCTTCGAGTGGGGAAGCACTTCGGCAGCGACCACCTGCCGGTGGTGGCGGACCTCGCGCTGCGGCCCGCGTCGTGAGGCCCGTGCTGTGACAAGGTGGCGGCCCGGCTCGGCACACCGGGACGGTTCCGGCATCCGGTGGCGGCTGTCCCGTCGAGCCAGGACCATCGTCGCGATCGTCTCGGCGCTGATCGTCGTCAGCGGCCTCTCCGGCTGGTTCGCCGCCGAGCGAAAGGCCGCCGCTCGTGACAATCGCAGGGCCGTGCTGTGTGAGGTCGCCGACGTCGTCGTCGCGACGCCGAGCTATCCGGAACTCGAGCAGTTCCTCGCGACAGAGTGGCGTTTCCTGACGAGCACGGCCGCCGGTACCCACGACGCGACGTTCGGCCGGCTGGTCGCGGACCTGCCGGCGAGGCCGGATCCGGCGGCCATGAAACCCGTCGCGGCCTACTGTCACTCGCGTGGCCTGGGAGTCATCGCCCCCTGACAAGCAGGAGGCGGCGTGCGGACGAGGTTCCTGCCGGATCGACGAACGGGGTTCCTGCCGGATCGACGAACGGGGTTCCTGCCGGATCGACGAACGGGGTTCCTGCCGGATCGACGAACGGGGTTCCTGCCGGATCGACGAAGTCGATCTGGGAGGTCGTGATCTGGGAGGTCGGCGATTTCGGAGGTCGTGAGGGTGAGGCCGCAGCACGCAGCCGACGGAGTGGCAGCGGTGGTACTGACCCGCGAACGGTGTCGGAGACGAGCCCGGTCCCGGGCTCGTCCCCGACGCGCGTTCGGGTCGCCGCCCGCTTAGGGCAGCCGAACCACCTGGGCCGCATAGACGAGCCCGGCGCCGAACCCGATCAGCAGCGCCAGCCCCCCGCTCGGGGCCTGCTGGCGGGCGAGCAGGTCCTCCATCGCCAGCGGGATCGACGCGGCCGAGGTGTTGCCCGTGGTCGCGATGTCCCTGGCCACGACGACACTCTTCGGGAGCTTGAGTACCCGGCACATCGTGTCGATGATCCGGATGTTGGCCTGGTGCGGGATGAACGCCGCCAGGTCACTGGCCTCGATCCCGGCCGCCTCGAGAGCCTTCTGAGCCACCGGCGCCATCTGCCAGCTCGCCCACCGGAACACCTGCGGCCCGTCCATGCGCATCACCGGCCACGGCAGCTCGGGGCTCTCCCGCCACTGCAGATAGGACGAGTCATGCCCGATGACGTCCCGCTTCGAGGCGTCGGATCCCCAGACGACCGGACCGATGCCGACGGTGTCCGACGGCCCGACGACCACCGCGCCCGCACCGTCGCCGAACAGGAAGGCCGTTCCCCGGTCACGCGGGTCGATGATGTCCGTCATCCGCTCCGCGCCGATGACGACTACGTAGCGGGCACTGCCCGCGCGGACCATGTCGTTCGCCATCGCCAGGGCGTAGCTGAAGCCGGCGCATGCGGCCGACACGTCCAACGCCGCGACGCCGTCGGCGCCGAGGCGCGCGGCGACGTCGGTCGCCAACGACGGAGACTGGACGACGTTCGACATCGTCGCGACGAGGACGCAGCCCAGATCCGCGGGTGAGATGCCGGCGTGGGCCATCGCCTTCCCAGCGGCGCCAGCGGCCATACTCCCCAGCGGCTCGTCCGCACCGGCGAACCGGCGGCTCCTGATACCCGACCGGGAGACAATCCATTCGTCCGACGAGTCGATTATCGGACTGATCTCCGCGTTCGGAACGACCCTGGGCGGACGATAGGCACCGACCCCCAGGATGCGCGCGCCCACGGCCCCCGCCGACGACCGCAACTCGGCCCTCATCGGCACCCGCCTCTTACGCGCCCCAGGTGCATCGGCCGACTCGGCTGGCCCGCCTGGTCCCGCGGGCTCGGCCGGCACACGGCCGACGATGTCAGCCGACACCGAGACCACTCCATCCGTGCCCCTCCGAGGATTCACGGCCGCACACCGGGTCAGGCCGTCCCAACGGACTTGGATTCCCCGTCGACATGCCTGCGCTGCCGGGCGACACTCGCGGCCGGATCCCGCTCGATCGAGCCGATGGAAGTTACGCCGGGCGGCAGCGCCTGGGTAGGTAGGAACGGCTCGACGGCCAGCGGCGACTGCTTCCGGCTCCGTTCCGAGATAATCGTCCGAAGGACCCGCAGGCCATCCGAGATCGCATTGAGATTGCTCACACCGTGGATGCGGGAGTACTCGAAGCTGGGGACCTCGATCACCCGAAGACCAGCCCGCGCTACCCGCAGGTTAATCATTGTTTCGATCTCGAAACCGTCGCCCCAGCGGCGCTCATTCTCGCCCTCACCGGACGGCGTTCCCGCGTCCAGGCCGAGCGCCGGCAGGCAGGTACGCCAGAACGCGTTGTAGCCGTAGCACAGGTCCGAGTACCGGCATCGGAACAGCGAATTTACAAGGAAGGACAGGAAGCGGTTTCCGAGACGGCGCACGCGGGTGATGTCCTCGCTGCCGCCCCCCGGCATGAACCTCGAGCCCTTGGCGAAGTGCGCACCGCCCTTCAGGACCTTGGTGAACGCCTCGATCTCCTTGGCGTCGGCGGAGCCGTCGGCGTCAAGCATCACGATGATGTCCCCGGTGGCCGCCGCGAAACCGCAGGCCAGCGCATTTCCCTTGCCCTTGCGGGTCTGGTGGACGACGACGACGTCGGGTCGCAGCGAGCGCGCGGCGTCGACCGTGCCGTCCGTCGAGCGACCGTCCACCAGCACGATCTCGGCGTCACCCGGTAGCTTCTCGAAGACGTGTGGCAGGTTTTTCGCCTCGTTGAGCGTCGGGATGACGATACTGATCGTCGGCTCACGAAGGATGAATTTGGGCGCAGTGCCAGACATTGGTCTCCCCCCAAGACCAAGGACGCGGCAGCCACACCATCCCTCTTGGGCAGATCCAAGAGATGGCGCGGCGGCGTCGTCAGGTAAATTTGTTCGCTCCTCTGGCCATCCCACTGATGGCAGAGAACCATGAAATCCGGCAACCTGGCCGGGTGACTCGCTCCCGCAAGATCCCCGTTGGCCAGAAGTATACCATCCGCCCGATAGGAGCCGACATACTTTTTCTGTTAATTGGTTGTCACGAGTGATTATTTCGCAGTAGCACCCATGCTGACCTGCGCGATAGCAACCGGATGTCCGGTCGGTGGCCGTCAGGTGGCGTGGTCGTGTTCGGTGTGTGGAGGATGACAACGGCCGCCCACACGATCTGGCTGATCTTCCAGGGTGCGAGTGACGTTGCGCGACGCCTGGGAAGGCGACCTCGACTGTCAGTGACAGTTACACAGAGTCGCCGACGATTGCGGGGAAATGCTTAGTGCGCTATGTCACATCGCAGCCAGCTGTCGCTTGGGCGACAGCACCGCCGCGGCCGCCGGCGACCGAGGCGCGCGGGTCGAACTGGCCGAGAACCGCTGAGTCAACACGATGTTAAGGAATAGCACAACCAGCCCCGCGCGCATTGTCCTTTCGGGGAACGGACTACGGAAGAGAGAGCCGATGCGCCGAAATGAGCCGTTATGGCGCAGGCGATCGCTCTGGTCCCGGCTGCTCGCTCCTGCACCCGTTCGGTCCCATGCGGGCGGTTCGTGCGCCTGAGGGGGTTCGGGCGCAGGCCCGGTCAGCACCACGGCTGCCACTCCGTCGGCTGCGTGTCAGTACCACCGCTGCCACTCCGTCGGCTGCCTGCTCCGGCCTCGCCGTCACGACCTCCGAAATCGGCTACGCCGATTCCGCAGGAACCCCGTCGCTCCGGCGAGACGACCTCCCAGATCACGACCTCCCAGATCACGACCTGCCAGATCGCGACCTGCCAGATCGACTTCGTCGATCCGGCAGGAACCCCGTTCGTCGATCCGGCAGGAACCCCGTTCGTCGATCCGGCAGGGACCCCGTCCGCACGCCGCCTCCTGCGTGTCAGCAGCTCGGATGCCTTGAATCACCCCAAATGGGGTAAGTCGGGCGACTTACGGCATCAGGCGATGTCGACGGCGTCGACGATGGTGTAGGCGTAGCCCTGCTCGGCGAGGAAGCGCTGACGGTGGGCGGCGTACTCCTGGTCGAGCGTGTCCCGGGAGACGACCGTGTAGAAGTGCGCCGAACGGCCGTCGGCCTTCGGGCGCAGCACCCGGCCGAGCCGTTGCGCCTCCTCCTGGCGGGAACCGAAGGTGCCGCTGACCTGGATCGCGACGCCCGCCTCCGGCAGGTCGATGGAGACGTTCGCGACCTTCGAGACCACCAGGGTCCTGATCTCCCCGGTACGGAACGCCTCGAACAGCCGTTCCCGTTCCCTCGTCCGCGTGCTGCCCTGGATCACCGGAGCATCGAGACTGCGCCCGAGCGCCTCCAGCTGGTCGAGATAGGCCCCGATGACGAGGACGCGGTCGTCGGAGTGCCGCCGGACCAGCCGCTCGACGACGCCGTGCTTGGACAGCGCCGTCGCGCACATCCGGTACCGCTCGTCCGCCTCGGCGACGGCGTAGGACATCCGCTCGTCCTCGGTCAGCGTCACCCGCACCTCGGTGCATTCGGCCGGCGCGATCCAGCCCTGCGCCTCGATCTCCCGCCACGGCGCGTCGTACCGCTTCGGGCCGATCAGCGAGAACACGTCGCCCTCGCGGCCGTCCTCGCGGACCAGCGTCGCCGTCAGGCCGAGGCGGCGGCGGGACTGGATGTCGGCCGTCATCCGGAACACGGGCGCCGGCAGCAGGTGAACCTCGTCGTAGACGATGAGGCCCCAGTCCCGGGCGCCGAACAGGTCCAGGTGCAGGTACTCGCCACCGCGCCGCGCGGTCATCACCTGGTAGGTGGCGATCGTGACCGGGCGGATCTCCTTGCGCTCGCCGGAGTACTCGCCGATCTCCTGCTCGGTCAGCGAGGTGCGGCGCAGCAGCTCGTTGCGCCACTGCCGGCCGGCGACCGTGTTGGTGACGAGGATCAGGGTGGTGCTGCTGGCCTCGGCCATCGCGGCCGCGCCGACGATCGTCTTGCCGGCGCCGCTGGGCAGCACGACGACGCCGGAGCCGCCCTCCCAGAAGCCCGCGACCGCGCCCTTCTGGTAGTCACGCAGCTGCCAGCCGTCCTCGCGCAGCTCGATCGGGTGTGCCTCGCCGTCGACGTAGCCAGCCAGGTCCTCGGCGGGCCAGCCCAGCTTGAGCAGCGCCTGCTTGAGCCGGCCACGCTCGGAGGGGTGGACGGCGAACGTGTCGTCGTCCAGCCGCCCGCCGAGCATCGGGGCGACACGCTTCGCCCGCGACACCTCGACCAGCACCGCCCGGTCGATCGCGCGCAGCACGAGCCCGTGTGCCGGGTCGTTCTCCAGGCGCAGCCGGCCGTAGCGGTCCATCGTGTCGGCGACGTCGACGAGCAGCGCGTGCGGCACCGCGTACCGGGAGTGGCTGACCAGGGCGTCGACGACCTGCTCGGCGTCGTGGCCGGCGGCCCGCGCGTTCCACAGCGCCAGCGGCGTGACCCGGTAGGTGTGGACGTGCTCGGGCGAGCGCTCCAGCTCGGCGAACGGCGCGATCGCGGCCCGCGCCTGGCTCGCCAGCGGGTGGTCGACCTCAAGGAGCAGCGTCTTGTCCGACTGGACGATCAGCGGCCCGTCAGGCACGGGCCATCGCAGTGCTTCGCACCGTCATGCGTTCGGAATTCCGCATGAGACGACGGTACCCGTCGAGCGGAGCCACCCGACTCGGCACTCACCGTGACCGGCGAGCCTTGGCTGGAGGCGACCAGGGAAAAGGCCCAATCCGTATGGTTGGGCGTCCCATGACACGAGAGGAGCCGCCCGCGTGAACCGGCCCTACGTCCTGCTGAGCTGCGCGGTCTCGATTGACGGGTACATCGACGACGCGACCGAGCAGCGGCTGCACCTGTCGAACGAGGCGGACTTCGACCGGGTCGACGAGGCGCGCTCCGGCTGTGACGCGATCCTGGTGGGCGCGGTCACGATCCGGGCCGACGACCCGAGGCTGCTGATCCGCGCACCGGGCCGTCAGCAGGCCCGGCTCGGTCGCGGCCTGCCCGCGCACCCGCTGAAGGCGACCGTCACCGGCGGCGGCGACCTCGACCCGTCGGCGCGTTTCTTCACGGCGGGCGACGGCGCCAAGGTCGTCTATGCGGCCAGCGGCGCGGTCACGAAGGCTCGCGTACGGCTCGGCGCGCTCGCGGAGGTCGTCGACGCGGGCGACCCCGTCGACCTGGCCGTGATGCTGGCGGATCTCGCCACCCGCGGCGTCGCGCGGCTGATGGTCGAGGGCGGCGGCGCCATGCACACCCAGTTCCTCACCGCAGGCCTCGCCGACGAGCTCCACCTCGCGATCGCCCCCTTCTTCATCGGCGACCCCCGTGCCCCCAGGTTCACCTACCCCGGCGCGTTCCCGCACGGCCCGGCCAACCCCGCCCGGCTGACCGAGACCACCCAGCTCGGCGACGTCGTCGTGCTGCGCTACGCGCTCTCCCCCCGCTACCCGGGCACCTGAGCCGGACCTGCCAGATCGCCGACCTCCAAGGGGCGGCCGGAGCTCACCGCCGCCGGAGCGCAGCAGACATACCTGGGCAGGAGGCGAGGCGGGCGACGGTCCAGCTCAGGCGCCGACGAACGGATCCGTGACGTCGGCGACCGCGGTGACGCGGTGCAGCACGAAACGGCGCAGCGCGGCGGCCGTCTCGTCCCAGGCGGTCAGCCAGCCGCCGTCCAGCGCGGTCGGGCGCACGATCCGGTCGCTGGGCGTGCCCTGCTGGTCGACGTAGCCCAGCAGTACCCGATGCCTGTCCCGGACCGCGTTCTGCAGCCGGACCAGGATTAGCGGCGCCGAGCGCACCAGGCCCTCGACGCCCGCGCCGTCCCCGAAGGTCGTCGCGGGGGCGCCGGCCAGCCGCAGCGCCCGGGCGTTCTCGTCGCCGCGGCGCACCAGCTTCACCGCGTCGCGCAGCTGGCCGCGCCGGATCGCGGCCGGGTCGGCCGCCGCCGAGCGGACCCGCGCGGGGGTCCGGTGCGCCTGCGGCCGGCTGATGACGATCCGGCCGTCCGGGCCCTCGGCCGCGGGAGCGAACCCGGCCGCGCGCAGGCCGTCGAGCAGCTCGGCCATCGGCAGCCGGGAGATCACGACGGTCGGCGCGATCCGGCGCAGCCCGAGCGCCTGGGTCCGCCTGGAGGCGACCACCTCCGACAGCAGCGCCGAGTCGTCGCAGCGCAGGTACGACTCGGCAGGCCCGGCCCGCAGCCGGCCGTGCCGGCGGGCGGTGTCGTCGACCAGGTAGCTGAGCGCCTGCGGCACGCCGCCGCGGCCGAGCCTGGCCAGCAGGTCGTGGATGTCGGCCGGCGAGGCGCCCGCGTCCAGCGCTCGGCGCAGCGACTCCTCGGAGAACCGGTAGACGGTGGCCGCCCCCGTCGACTCGATGTCCGCCAGCCGGGCGAGCCGCGCGGCGACCTCCGGGACCAGCGGACCCGGCGCGACGGCCGTCAGGTCCCCTTGCAACAGCAGCTCTTCGACCGGCTCGGGCAGCAGCGGCCCGAGGGCGTCGGCCAGCGCGTCGACGAACGAGCCGCGCGGCCCGCTCAGCCCGGCGCCCGCCGAACCGGTGCCGGCCGGCGAGCCGTCGGCCCCCTCGGCGAGCAGTTCGGCGAGCAGGCGGCCCGTCGTCGCGGGGGCGCCGCGCCCGGTCAGCCCCAGCTGCTCGGCCTCCCGGATGGTCGCGTCGACGAGCCGTTCGCGCAGCGCGCCGCCGCGCCGCGGCGCCCGCCAGGCGAGCAGCTCCCGCACCCGCTCCACGCTCGGCGCGACCCCGTCGGGCGCGGCCGCGAGCGCGCTGAGCACCTCGGCCCGCAGCGCCGGCGCCGCGGAACGGCGGACGTCGACCGACAGCGCCGAGATCTGCCGGCCGCGCTCGTCCCGCTCCCCGACCAGGGAGGCGACCGCGGCCGACCGGACCCAACCGTCGACGAGCGCGGCCCAGCGGCGGGCCGGCACGTCGACGTTCCATCGGTCGAAGGCCGTCGTCGGCACGATCCGCACGTCGACCCCGGCGGTCGTGTCCACGAGCCCGGCGGCCGCGGCAAGCTCGACGACGAAAGCGGCGTCCTGCTCCGGCACGTCGAGCAGCCGGGCGACCGCTCGCAGGTCCCGCACGCTGAGCCCGCCGGTACGCAACGGCACGACGGGCGTGACGCCCCACGCTTCCAGCAGCGTCGTCACGTGCCGCACCACCGTGTCGGCGGCGAGCGCCGCGGCCGGGTCGACGGTTCGGGCGTTGACCGGTGCACCGGTCAACGCGGGCGGGTTCTGATGCAGCGGGCCGGTGGGCGCGGCGCCGCGTAGCGCCAGCCCGACCTCGCGTGGCATCTCGACCTCGTCCGCGTCGACGCCAACGAGCAGGCCGCGGGCCAGCAGCTCCTCGACGGGAGTCCGCGCCGCCGACACGGCGAGCAGCCGGCCGGCCTCGGCGGTCGCGCCGCGGGCCGGGCCCTCGGCGAGCCGGGCCAGGATGCGACCGGCGGCCTCGGAGCACTCGGCGGCGAGCCGGCGCACCAGGTCCGCGTCGCCGAGCCGCTCGGCGACCTCGGCTACCAGCGTCTCCCGGGCCACCGAGGCCCGCCGGTCGTGGCCGGACGCGCCCGGCGGGTGGGTCTCGCCGGCGCTGTCGGCCGGCGCGGGCGCGAGCCGGGGCGGGCCGGCCAGCGCGGCGGCCAGCCGGGCGAGCTGCGGCGGCCGGTAGGCGGCCAGGCAGTCGCGCGCCGGCCGGCCTAGGCCCAGCGCCCGGTCGCCCAACAGATCACCGGCGGTGCCGACCAGTCTCAGTTCGTCGTCCCGGCCCCAGACCAGGCCGCGCAGCCGCAGTGCCGCCACCGCGCCGCGGACGTCGAGGCCCCCGCACAGCTCGGCGAGCCGGCCGATGGCGACCGGGCACGGCAGCAAGGTGAGCGCCGCGCCGACCTCGAGAGTGAAGGTGTCCAGGGTGTCGAGCGCGCGCAGCACGCTGACCCGGATCTCCAGGCGCGCCGCGAGGATGTCGAAGTCAGGGGGTGGCGGTGTGGCGAGGTCCGGGCGCAGCTCGAACAGCTCGGTCAGCTCGTCGTCGGATTGGGCGCGCAGCCACGCCGGCAGCGTGGCCGGCTCCCCGTCCTGCGCCCCAACCTGCTTCACGGCCGGCGATGACACTCTCCGACGGTAGCCCAGCTTCCGTGGCGACCGCCCGCGCCGTACGCCGGGGCCGGGCCGGGGCGCTCGCGACAGTCAGCGGCGCACTCGGCAGACCCGCTCGAGCAGCAGCGCGCCGACGAGCAGCGCGACGGCGGACCCAAGGCCGAGGCCGGCGGTGATCAGGTCGGCTCCGGCCGTGCCGTAGGTGTCCAGGTGAGCGGCGGTGTAGGCGAGCAGCGCGGCCCAGCCACCGGCCATCACCGCCGCGGTGAGCGAGCTCGCCCTGGCCAGGACGGCCAGCCGGGCGACCGTGATCGGCATGATCGGCCTGGTTCCCGGCCGGCCGGCCAGCCGGCGCCGGGTGATGCTGGCCGTCTGCAGCTCCAGCAGCGCGATCACGAGCACCGACAGGGGGCCGGTGCGCGGCAGCTGCGGCAGCGTCCGGTAGGTCCACACCAGCAGCAGGTAGACCAGCCCCCCGGCGACTACGGCGGCTGCGATGAGATCGCGGGCCCGCGTCGGATTCATCCGCGGCCGGCGTCCGTGCCGGGGGCGTCGGTCAGCGTGGCGGCGGTGCGGCGCAGGCCGGCGGTCTCGCCGGCGGCGGCGAGACCGGCCACCAGCTCGGCGACGCGGCCGTGGCCCGGGATCGTCGCGTCCGGGTCGACGTCCAGCCAGGGCACGCAGACGAAGGCCCGCAGGTGGGCGCGCGGGTGCGGGACGAGAATCTCCGGGTCGTCGCTGGTCACGTCGCCGCAGGCGATCACGTCGACGTCGAGGGTGCGCGGCCCCCAGCGGATGGTGCGCACCCGGTCGGCGGCCTGCTCGGCCTCGCGAGCGGCGGCCAGCAGCTCGTGGACGGGCGCGGGCCGGGTCAGCAGCACGGCGTTGAGATAGTCGTTCTGCGGCGGGCCGCCGACCGGCACCGTCTCGTAGACCGGCGAGACGGCCAGCACGCCGAGCCGCCGGTCCAGCAGCGCGACGGCCGCGCGCAGCGTCGCCGTCCGGTCGCCAAGGTTCGACCCGAGCGCCAGCACGGCGTGCTCCGGTCCGGTCACGCGCGATCCCGCACGATCGTGACGGCGACGTCGGTGAAGGGCAGCGGGATCGGCGCCGCCGGCTTGTGCACCGTCACCTCGGCGCGGGCGACCCGCGCGTCGGCGAGACAGACGTCGGCGAGCCTCGCGACGAGCGTCTCCAGCAGGTCGACCGGCTCGCCGGCGACGACGGCGGCCAGCGCCTCGGCGAGTTCGCCGTAGTGGACGGTCTGGGTGACGTCGTCCGTCGCCGCGGCGGGCGCCGTGTCCAGCCACAGGGTCACGTCGACCACGAACTCCTGGCCCAGCTCCCGCTCGGCCGCCAGCACGCCGTGGCGGCCGCGCACCCGCAGGCCGGTCAGGGTGATCCGGTCCCGGGCCGCCCCCACCGACTCTCCTGGGGCAGTGGGCGCCCAGGGCCGTCCCTGAGCCGTCATGTCCACGCCTTCCGTCGCCACCTGCTCGTGCCCCATCGACCCCTCGTCCGATTCCGTCGCCGTCCTGCCCGTGGTCCGGGCCCGGTCAGGCACCTGGAGCGCCCCGCCCAGGCCACGCATTCCCTGGAGCATGCCCGAGTCAACGCGGCCCGGGGTCGTCATGGCCGGGAGGCGTCCGCCGGGTGGGCGTCGCCTCCCGCTGCCGGGCGCGGGCGCGGCGCCACGCCTCGACCACCCGCACGGCGTCGGCCGCCGGGCGGACCGCGTGCACTCGGACGGCCCAGACGCCCTGGTCGGCGAGCAGCGCCGTGGTCGCCTGGGTGGCGTCCTCGCGCTGCTCGACCGGCCGCGGGGTGCCGTCCGCGGCGGCGAGCAGCGCGCCGAGAAACGACTTGCGGGAGGTGCCGACCAGCAGCGGCCGGCCCAGCTCGTCGAACGCGGCAAGGTTCGCGAGCAGCGACCAGTTGTGCTCGAACTTCTTGGCGAAGCCGATCCCGGGGTCGAGGATTACGCGGTCCGTCCGGATGCCGGCGGCGTAGACGGCGGCGAGCCGCTCGCGAAGCTCGGCGACGACGTCGCTGACCACGTCGCCGTAGTGCGCCCGCTTGGCCATGTCGACGCTCTCGCCCCGGGCGTGCATGAGGACGTAGTACGCGCCCCGCTCGGCGCACAGCGCGAGCAGGTCCGGGTCCGCCGCGGCGGAGACGTCGTTGACGAGCACCGCGCCGGCGTCGAGCGCCGCCTCCGCCACCGCCGCCCTCGTCGTGTCGACGCTGACGGTCACCCCGGCGGCGACGAGCCGCTCGATCACGGGCAGCACGCGGCGCCGTTCCTCGGCCGCGTCGACCCGGGCGGCGCCCGGCCGGGTCGACTCCCCGCCGACGTCGACGAGATCGGCGCCGTCCGCGACCATCCGCAGCCCGGCGCGCACCGCGGCGGCTGCCTCGGCGTAGGTCCCGCCGTCGGAGAACGAGTCCGGGGTGACGTTGACGATGCCCATCACCCGGGTCGGCCCGGGCGCGAGCAGCCGGGCCATCGGGTCCGTCCCGTCCGGCGCGCCGGACGGGACCCCGGCCGGTTCGCCGCCGCCGGGCGCGGTCCCGGCCGTCATGGCGTGCCCACGGCGGCCGGACCGGTGTCGGCCTTCTGGCGGTAGGTGTAGCGGTAGACGGGGAGAAACCCGAGCACGGCATAGATCCGGCGCGCCGCCGTGCTCTGCTGCTCGACCTGCAGGAAGGCGCGGCTGGCGCCGGCGCCAGCCGCCCAGCCGGCCAGCGCGGCGATCACCGCGGTGGCCGCGCCCCGGCCGCGGGCGGCCGGCAGCGTGGCCATGCTGTAGATCCCGAACCAGGCGCCGTCGGCGACGCCGCGCCCAGCGCCCACCGGCGCGCCGTCGAGCGTCGCCGTGACGTACACCGCCGGGGTCCTGATCCGGTCGAGGACGGCGACGCTGGCCGCCCGGTGCCGGGAGAACATCGACATTCCGCCGGCCGCGCACACGTCCAGCCACCGGTCGTCGGGGGTGTCGGCGACCTCGACGCGGACGGGCGACCGCCGCAGGTCGGCCGGCGGCGCGGCTCGCTCGGCGAGGCCCGCGGCCCCGGCCAGGACCCCGGCGAGGTCCGCGACGCAGACGTCGGTCGGGCCCTGCTCGGGCGCATAGCCGGCCGCGTCGAGCGCCGTTCGCAGCCCGCCGGGGCGGGAGGCGGGGCTGAGCTGGACGATCGCGGGCCGGCCCGCCCGGGCATAGAAGCGGTCGACTCGAGCCAGCGCTGCCGGCAGGTCGGCGACGTCGTCGTGGGGCCAGACCGAGTTACCGCGCCGGGTCGCGCCCGCGGAGTCCCGCAGCACCCAGCCGTCGACCCGCTCGGTGCGCAGAGCGCTCCAGCCGCGGAACGCCAGTTCCTCCAGCTCACGGGTCAGCGCGGTCTGGTCGGCGAAACCGGTGATCCGGGCGAGCGCCGGGCCAGTCGCCGCGGTGGCGAACGCGCGCGGTCCGACCAGCGGGTCGCCAGGCGACCGGCCGGCGGACGGGCCCGGAGGCTGGGGACCGGCGGTGGCGGCGCTCATCCGGCACCGCCGGCACCAGCCAGGCCCGGCAGACCGGCCCCGCCACCTGGGCGACGTGCCCGGCGTGAAAGGGCGCGGGCCTGGTGATCAGTCCCGTCGCCGGCCGCGCCGAAGGGCCGGCGGGCGCGGGCACCGGTGGCCACCAACGTCACACGAGCTCCCGCGCGGCACGGCATGCCCCGAGGCTACCGACCCCTTCCCGCGTCGGAGCCTTCCCGCCGCCAGGCACGCGAGCCTCACACCGGCCGGGGGCGGGGCGTCCCCGGGACTTCGGACGCCACACGCCGGGCGGTCCGCGCGCCCTGGTCGCGGGTGCCTGCCGCGTCGGCTGCGCCCGGCGACCCGGCACGGATGGGGCCGGCTCGCGGCTGGCCCCTTCGGCCGTCCCGGCGAGCCATCGGCTTCCTGGTCAGGCCACCGGGGCGTCATGTCGGCGACTTTGCGCGAAGCGAGGCACCTATTCGTTACAAACAACTACCCGATTACCACTTCGACCACACTCCGTATCCACTGCTGCTCGACAAACTATGTCAAACCGGACAAGTCCGGTGTCGACACAGATCGAGGCGTTCCAAGGGTGCTCATACGATGCCTGGGAGTGGTCATCGGTCGGGTCCTGATCGGAACCGACGGTGACCCTGCGCGATCCCGGCCATGGCCCTCGCCGGGAGGACGTCTCTACTGCCGCGGTGCGGCGACGGGCCTGGGGCGAGTCCCGTCGGACCAGTCTGACGGGACGGATGCGTGGTCCCCACGTAGTCCGACCGCGAATCTCATCCGGCTCCAGCTGGCTGCGGTCCTAGCCTCGGTCACCAGAGTCGAAAGTCCCCAATGCGGGCAGACTTAGGTCCATGAAGTATCTCATATCCCAGATCGCCGGCCCGGCCCGGGTACGGCCATTCACAGGAGGGACGCCGGATGCCGCCAGCCACGGGTGGACCACCCCAGGAGCCCTCAGACGACCCCGACGACATCCCGGAACCGGACATCAGCGCCGCGCAGGGGCACGACGGAATGGGTGGCACCACTAACGGCCGGGACGGCGGCGCGGCACACCCCGCCTCGCCGGCGGGTGGCCAGGGCGTGCTCATCCCGGCATCCAGGCGTTCCCCCGACGATCATCCAGGCGATTATCCGGGGCTGCTCCAGGCCGTGGCCGAGCCAGGCACCGGGACCTCGGACCGCCGCCAGTTCCACCGCGTCGCCGGGGCGGTGATGGGTGCGCTGCTCATCGAAGGGCAGGTCTTGGAGGTCCCCGGAATGCTCGCGGCGAGCCCCGTCCAACTGGCACTCGACCGGGCCGAACATCTCCTCGCCCAGGCACTCGGCGCCCACGAGGTCATCCCGCCGTCGCACGTGCTGGCCCAGACCGCGCGGCTGCACCGGAGCCTGGAGCGGCTGGCGCGCCGCCGGATGCCCGACCTCCAGTGGAAGCGGCTGCGGGTGCTGGCCGGCCGCGTCGCGGTGCTGCGGGCGGACGCCGCGTTCAAGCAGGGCAACGTGGCCGCCGCGCGGCTGTTCACCGCGCAGGGCTACGCGGCGGGGCTCGCCGCCGGCGACGGGCCGCTGTGCGGCTCGGCCCGCGAGGTGGGCGCCGTCGCGGAGTTCTACGACGGGCGCCCGGACGAGGCGCTCCGGCTGGCCCGGGACGGCCAGCGGCACGTCAGCGGTGGCCCCGTCCGGGCTCGCCTCGTCTGCCAGGAGGCCCGCGCGCTCGCCGGCCTCGGCGATGTCCACGGCGCGGCCAAGGCGCTCGAGGCCGGGTACGACCTCGCCGACGAGATCCCGCCGGACCGCTGGGGCCGGCCCGGGCCCAGCTTCGACGAGTTCAACCCCGTCGAGGTCTCCTACAACGCGACGACCGCGCTGTGCCTGCTCGGCCGGCCGCGGGCCGCCGAGGAGCACGCCGAGCTCGCGATGCCGAAGCTCGACGGGATGGACGCGCCCGGGTTCCGCTCGGTGATCCGGCTGGACCTGTCCCTGGCGCTCGCCAGGACCGGGCGCCTCGAGCTGGAACGGGTCTGCCAGCTCGCCACCGAGGCGATCCAGATCTCCTGGGGGCGCACGGTGTCCTCGGTGTCCTCGCGGGCCGACCAGCTGCTCGAGGCCACCCGGCCACACAGCGAGGTACCCGAGGTACGTGAGCTCGCCGGGCTGGTCCGCGAGTGGCAGCGCTCGGCCGCCCAGCAGCGGCCGCCCGATGGCCTGCCCACCAGCGCGCAGCTCGCGAGCACCGCCGCCGTCGCCGCGGCCGGCCTGGCCCTGACCGGGACCGCTGGCTCCGCGACGACGGCGACCACCAAGATCATCACGGGCGAGGGCGCGGAGGCGGACCAGCCCCAACCGGAAACGAGCGACTGACGTCCGTTCGTCCGCGCGGCGAGCCGGACGACCAGCGGGACCAGGCCGCGCCGCAGCGGCCGACAGGCGCGGGTGGTGGCCGGTTCACGGCCGCCGCGTCCCGCCGGGCCCTCGCCGCGATCTGCGCCGGGACGGGCCTCGACGACACCGGCGCGATCGCGTTGAAGCTCACCGTCAACTCCGTCTACCGGCTGCCCAGAGCCGGCGCCGTCGTCCGCATCGCCGCCTCGGACGCGATGGCCTTCCGGGTCCCGAAGGTCGTCCAGGTCGCCCACTGGCTCGCGGCCCAGGACATGCCAGCCGTCCGGCTGTTCCCCGGGGTGCCGGCGCCGGTGCGTGCGGGCGGCGCGCTCGCGACCATCTGGTGCGACGCCAGCCCCACCACCACGCCACCGAGCACCACCCAACCACCGAGCAGCGCCGACCTCGGCCGCATGCTGCGCCGGCTGCACTCCCTCACGCCACCACTACCAGCACTGCCCCGCTGGGACCCACTCGACGACGTCCGGCGCCGGATGTCCGACGCCGAGGCCCTGCCCCCCGCCGACCGCGCGTTCCTGGCAAACCTCACCGAACGGGTGGCGGCCGACCTGCGAACCGTCGACTACCAGCTGCCGCCAACCGTGATCCACGGCGACGCCCACCTGGGCAACCTGATCAGGACGCCCTCGGGCGGGGTGGTCGTCTGCGACTTCGACGCGATGAGCATCGGGCCGCCCGAGTGGGACCTGACGCCCGTCGCCGTCGGGACGGCGCGGTTCGGGTACCCGTCCTGGTGGCAGCCGCTGCTCGCCGCGTCCTATGGGTTCGACGTCACACGCTGGGACGGCTTCCCGGTACTGCGGGCCGTCCGCGAGCTCAAGCTCGTCACCAGCGTGCTGCCGATCCTGGCGAGCAATCCGACGGCCGCCGCGCAGTTCCGCGTCCGCCTGGACAGTCTGCGCTCCGGCGACACGACCGTCCGCTGGTCGCCCTACCGCTGACGCCCGGCGCGGGACGACGGCCCAGCCGTCCCACGCCACCCGGACCTCTGTTAGGCACACTGGCCCTATGGACACCGAGCAGCTGCGCGCGCTGTTGACCGACGTCGCCGCCGGCCGCGTGGACACCGAGGCGGCGCTGGCCCGGCTCTCCGCTGGGCCGCTCGGCGACGGTGCCGGCTTCGTCGACCTCGGCTATGCGCGCGTCGACACGCACCGGGGCGTGCGCACCGGTGACCCGGAAGTCGTCTTCGCCGCGGGCAAGACGCCCGCCGAGACGGTCGGCATCGTCGCCGCGCTGCGCGCCGCGAGCACCGGCGACGGCCGCCCCACGCTGGTCACCCGGGCCAGCCCGCAGACCGTCGCGGCCCTGCTCGCCCGCTGGCCGGACGCGCACGTGACCGGACGGTGGTCGCCCGCCGGTGACCCGGCGGCCGGCGGCCGGCCGGCCGAGGTCGGGCCACCCGACGGCGCCGGCCGGCTCGCGGCGGTCGCCATCGGCGCCCTGCCCCCGGGCCGCGGCCGGGTCGTCGTCGTCTGCGCGGGGACCTCCGACACGCCCGTCGCCGACGAGGCGGCGCTGACCGCGGCCGCCAGCGGAGCGGGCGTCGAGGTGCTGCGCGACGTCGGCGTGGCCGGGCTGCACCGGCTCCTGGCCGTCCGCGACGTCCTCGCCGCCGCCGACTGCCTGGTCGTCGTCGCCGGGATGGAGGGCGCGCTGCCCAGCGTCGTCGGCGGGCTGGTCGGCGTCCCGCTGATCGCCGTGCCGACGAGCGTCGGCTACGGCGCCGCGTTCGGCGGCCTCGCCGCTCTGCTCGGGATGTTGACCGCCTGCGCGCCCGGCATCGCCGTCTGCAACATCGACAACGGCTTCGGCGCTGGCCTCTTCGCCGCCCGCGTCGCCCGCGCCGCCGCCGGCGCGCCCGTCGGCGGCGACTCCCCGCCTACCGACGCCGCCCGCTTGGCCGACGCCCGCAGCGGCACCACCGAGCCTGACGGGGCCGGCGCGCCCCAGGGGACCGGCGCGCACAGTGCTCGGCAACCGGCCGCCGTGGCGGTCCGGCCTCGGTGACCGGCCTGGCGCCACCCGGAGCCCGGCGGGTCGGCTGGCTGGACCTGTCCTGCGGGGCCAGCGGCGACATGCTGCTGGGCGCGCTGGTCGACGCGGGGGTGCCGGCCGACGTGCTGACCACGGCGATCGACACGCTGGGGCTGCCGATCCGGCTTGAGGTTCGTCAGGTGCGCCGGGCCGGCCTCGCCGCGACCAAGGTCGACGTCGTCGCGCCCGAGACCGACCACGCGCGGACGTGGACCGACATCCGGGCACTGCTCGCCGGCGCGCCGCTGGACCCGGCGACCCGAGACCTCGCCACCGCGACCTTCGCCGCGCTCGCCGCCGCCGAGGCCAGGGTGCACGGAATCGACGCCGCGGAGGTGCACTTCCACGAGGTCGGCGCGCTGGACTCGATCGCCGACGTCGTCGGCGTCAGCGCCGGGCTCGTCCACCTGGGGCTGCGCGAGCTGGTCGCCACCCCGATCGCCCTCGGCGGCGGCCGGGCGCGGATGGCGCACGGTGTGCTGCCGATCCCGGGGCCGGCGGTGCTGGAGCTGCTGCGGGCCGCCGGGGCGCCGGCCGTCGGCGGGCCGGTGCCCGTCGAGCTGTGCACCCCTACTGGCGCCGCGCTCGTCACGACGGCCGTCACCGGCTATGGCGACCTCCCGCCGCTACGCGTGACGGCCGTCGGCTCCGGCGCCGGCACTCGCGACCTGCCCGGCCGGCCCAACCTCGTCCGCCTGGTCATCGGCGAGTCCCTCGGCGCGGCGCCGGCCCCGCCGAGCACCCCGCCCGCCCTCGCACGTGACGAGCACCCGGGCCACGCCCATTCCGGTCACGCCTCGTCCGGCCACACCCATTCCGCTTCCGGCGGCGCCTCTTCCGACGAACACAGCCATTCCGACCACAGTCGCGGTCCGCACCGTCCTGGCGGTGACCCCCACGGGGCGCCTGGCGAGCAGCCGACGCCCCAAGCGCGACGCGGGGCCACCGTCCCCGACGACCGGTCAGGCGAACCCGCGTCCGGTGATGGTTCTGTCGCGGGTTCGGACGGCGTGGCGGTGACAGCCGAGCTGGTGCTGGAGGCCAACGTCGACGATCTGGATCCGCGGGTGTGGCCGTCCGTGCTGGCGGCGCTGCTCGCCGCCGGGGCGGCGGATGCCTGGCTCACCCCGATCCTGATGAAGAAGGGCCGCCCGGCGCACACGCTGCGTGCCCTCGTCGCGCCGCGCCAGCTACCGGCCGTGCGGGCCACCCTCTTTCAGCACACCTCGACCCTGGGACTGCGCGAGATCCCGGTGCGCAAGCACGCGCTGCCCCGAGCCGTCCGGGCCGTCGAGGTCGCCGGCCACCCGATCCGGGTCAAGATCTCCCCCGGCCCCGTCGCGGCGGCCGAGCCCACACCGGGTCGGGAGTACCGCGTCGACCCGCCGTATCTCGCCCAGCCCGAATGGGACGACGTCGCCCTCGTCGCGGCGAAGCTCGGCTGGCCGGCCCGTCAGGTGCTCGCCGCCGCGTCGGCCCGCGCGCACGCCGGCGAATGGTCCGACCCCCCGGTCGCGGCCGGCGACGCCCCACCAACGAACCCGGGTCCCGACTCCGCCCCGGACCCCGAGCCGAAGCCGCCCGGGAGCCGTCGAGGGGACGACAGTGACGAATCACCGGTGAGATCACGGTGATTGGGCCGTGTCAGCTGCGCGGGTGGGTCTGGGGACGACCAGCGTCCGCCCACCATTCGGCGGCATGGGACTATGGGGTTGGGCACCTATAGTCATCTTTGGCCATTTCCGCGCCATGAGCTGGTTCCACGACGTTCGAGAGCACGGCGTTCGAGAGCACCGACGTTCGAGAGCACCGACGTTCGAGAGTGCCGTGGGCACGGCACCGGGCTCCAGCCCACGCTGACGTCGTTCGCGGTGTGTCCGTCCCCGATGGGAGGGGTTTCTGTGGACTTGGCGGATATTGGGCCGGATCGTGACTGCTGTGC
>Ga0068863_100001239_pt1 | contig 25432 bp, 19 predicted proteins | sample KBSSwiS62_FD_66596 | JGI IMG/M metagenome (GOLD analysis project Ga0068863, IMG submission 66596) | Switchgrass rhizosphere microbial communities from Kellogg Biological Station, Michigan, USA - KBS Switchgrass S6-2 | ecosystem: Host-associated > Plants > Roots > Rhizosphere > Soil ... | reverse complement strand
TCGCCATGCTCGCCTGCGCGCGGATCGGCGCCCCCCACAGCGTCGTTTTCAGCGGCTTCAGTGCGGAAGCGCTCAAGGAACGGACCAATGATTGCGAAGCCAAGGTAATCATTACCGCCGATGGCGGGTTCCGTCGGGGCTCCGCACTCGGCGTCAAAAAGAACGTCGATATCGCTCTCCTCGGTACGCCCAAGGTCAAAAGCGTCATCGTCGTGCAGCGGACCAAACAGGAAGTCAACATGACGCCAGGCCGCGACTTCTGGCTGCATGAGGAAGTCCAGACGGTCAGCGCCGTCTGCAAACCCGAGGTGCTCGACAGCGAACACCCACTTTTCATTCTCTATACCAGCGGCAGCACCGGCAAGCCGAAAGGCATTCTCCACACCACGGCGGGCTACCTCCTCGGCTGCCTCATGACGACCAAGTACTATTTCGATATCCGCCCTGAGGATGTCTACTTCTGCACCGCCGATGTCGGCTGGATCACCGGCCACAGCTACGTGGCCTATGGTGTCCTCTCCAACGGCGGCACCAGCCTGATTTACGAGGGCGTGCCCAACTTCCCCGAGCCCGACCGTTTCTGGCGCATCATCGACCGGCACAAGGTGAACATCTTCTATACGGCGCCGACCGCGATCCGCTCCTTCATCAAGTGGGGCGACGACTGGCTCACCCCGCACGACCTCTCGTCGCTCCGCCTCCTCGGCAGCGTCGGCGAACCGATCAATCCCGAGGCCTGGATGTGGTACCACAACAAGGTCGGCGGCAAGCGCTGCCCCATCGTCGACACCTGGTGGCAGACCGAAACCGGTTGCCACATGATCGCCCCCATGCCCGGGGCCACACCGCTCAAGCCCGGTTCGGCCACGCTCCCTTTCTTCGGCGTCGATGCCGCCGTGGTCGATGACGATGGCAACGAGACCCCCGTCAATGTCGGCGGCAAGCTTGTCATCCGTCGCCCCTGGCCCTCCATGCTCCGCTCGATCTACGGCGACGCCGCGCGTTACCGCAAGACCTACTGGAGCGAGGTGAAGGGCTGCTATTTCGCCGGCGACGGTGCCCATCGCGACAAGGATGGCTACTTCTGGATCATGGGCCGCATCGATGACGTGCTCAATGTCGCCGGACATCGCCTCGGCACTTCCGAAGTCGAAAGCGCCCTCGTCAGCCATCCTGACATCGCCGAAGCTGCGGTGGTCGGTCGCCCCGATGAATTGACCGGTCAGGCCATCGTCGCCTTCGTGACGCTCAAGAACGGTGTCCAGCACAGTCCCGGTCTCAAGGAAGCCCTCCGTGCCCATGTCGGCAAGGAAATCGGTCCCATTGCCAAGCCGAATGATATCCGTTTTACCGAAAGCCTCCCCAAGACGCGCAGCGGCAAAATCATGCGCCGCCTGCTCAAGGAAGTCGCCGCCTCGCCTAACGGTGAGATCAAAGGCGACACCACGACACTGGAAGACCTGAACGTCCTCGCCAAGTTGAAGTCGACGGAGGAGTAAATTCCATGTTCGCTTGGTTCAAATCCTGGAAGGAACGCCAGAAATTGAAAAAGCTCATGCGGTTGATGTTGCCGTTACTGCGAAAGCGTTACGGCACGATGGAGTTCTATTCCGAAGGCCAGGTCCTCAAGTCGGCTGAGCTTGCCCACCTCAATCGCGCTCAAACGTTTTGCGCTATCGCCATGTTTATCAAACCAGGGGAGGCGCTCGATACTCTGCGTAAGATGGGAAGCCTTGAAACTTATGAGCAAATCCGAAAGAGGCTGTTAGAGCTCTGCTTTAACGAGTATCGCGAAGACAATTTTGAAGAAAACTGGTTCGTCTGTGCTGAAGCATCCAGCGGTGGATCTGGCGGAGGCGGCCATGATTCAGGCGGCCACTCCGGAGGAGATTCCGGTGGCGGACAGCACTAAGCCTGCCCCGGAAACAACTTCTCCGCCAACTCCTCCGCCGGATAGGTGACGATCTCCGCCAACGTTGGATGATAATGCGGCATCACCGCCAATTCCTGCACCGTACCGTGATAGCGCATCACCGCAATCAGCTCGTGAATCAAGTCCGAAGCGTGCGGCCCGATGATCTCCGCGCCAATAATCTCGCCGCGGCTTTTCTCCGCGATGATTTTCACGAAACCGAACTCGTGACCACCAATCAGCGCCTTGCCGTGGTCGTTGAACGGATATTTCGCGGTCTCAAAGCTGATTCCCTTTTCTGTCGCTTCCGCCTCGGTCAGTCCCACGGAGGCAATCTCCGGATCAGTGAAGGTCACCAGGGTCTTCAGGCGATAATCGATCTTCTCCGGCAATTCATGGTCACCGCGCAGATGGTCCACCGCATTGCGGGCGGCAATCTCTCCCTGCTGAATGGCGATGTGCACCACCTCATGGGGCCCGACCGTGTCGCCCACCGCAAAAATATTCGGCGCGGACGTCGCCATCGTCTCGGCCACGTGCAGCTTGCCCTCCTCCAGTGAAATGCCCGCGGCCTCAAGATTCAGCCCCTTCACCGCCGGCGCCCGTCCCATCGCATAGAGAATTTCATCCACGACGATCTCCTCCTTCTTTGTCCCGCGTTGGAAAATAATCTTTTTGCCTTTGCCCGTCTTCTTCACTTCGAGCAACTTCACGCCCGTCCGCACATCGACGCCCTCGGCTTTCAATGCGCGTTCAATTTCGAGGCTCACATCCTGGTCATAATTGCGCACGATCCGCTTGCTCCTCTGCAAAATCGTCGTCTTCGAGCCGACCCGCGCAAAGAACTGACCCAATTCCACGGCAATGACTCCGCCCCCCAGTACGGCCAGCTTCTTGGGAATCTTTTCGAGTTCCAAAGCGGTATCGCTAATCAGGCAACCCGTCTCCCACAAACCCGGCACCGGGACGCGGGTAATGACTGAGCCAGTGGCGATGATAAATGTCTTGGCGGTCAGTAATTCCTGCTTGTTCCCCCGTTTAACCAAAACGGTCTGCGCATCCAGAAACGAAGCGTATCCCCGCACAAAAGTAAACTTCCCCCGGGCCAGTTGCTTGCGCCGGTAAGCAGCGAATTCGCCGATCAGATGTTTCTTGCGTGCCTGGATGCACTTCATCTCGACCTTGATCGGCTTCGCGACCAGTCCGAACTCGCGCGCTCGACCAATATCGTACCAGCGATGAGCCGATTCAAGGTATGCCTTCGACGGCATGCATCCGCGCAGGATGCAAAGCCCACCGATTTCGGCCCCGCCTTCGATCACCACCGTCTTCGCACCGAGCGCAGCGGCCGTTCGTGCAGCCGCATAACCGGCGCTGCCTCCACCGATGACCGCAACATCATATTCCGGCTCGGGGGGCTTGTGCCGTTTCCACTGCTCGGCAAAGGCCTGGCCAATGACAGAACGGGGCAGAAGAACAGGCATCGGTTCTCTCCGGCTGGGCGTTACACAGGAACCGTGTCTAGCACGATGCGTTTGCTGCCGAATTTCGCGTAAAGGTACTTGTCGGCGGTCAGTCCCTTCTTGGTCACCAGACGCGCTTCGTCGAGTCCGCGTTCTTTCAGGCGGCGCAGGCTTTCGTAAAGCAGGAAGGTGCCCAAGCCCCGGCTGCGGTACTCGTTCAGCACGCAGACCCCCAGGGGGATGTTGCTCACCTTATCGCCCGCGTCGCGGATCGCGGCAGTCGCAATGATACGGGCACCGTGCTTGACGGCGATAAAGGTCACTTCACCCGCCGGAAACGCCGTATGCACAATCTCCTCGGCCAGCTTCACGCGCGCGTTCATGTCGTCGCTCCAGGCCGGCTCCATCGAAACAGAACGGCTCACTGCCGCCATTAACAAATTCCGATCATCCAGCGTGGCTGCTTCGACAATGTACCGCGGATCGATCTTGGGTGTCTCCACCGGTAACGTCTTTAAATTCCAGGAAAACTGGACCCAGGTAGACAACTTCATATGTAAAGGCTGAGGCAAAAAACGACGCCGGTCACGCTGAAAGAATTTTTCGTCCCCTAGGCCGGAGCATGACTTGCAGAGATGTAATATTTATTCGCCTGTCACCTTGAAAATATCTTGATTGGAGTTGGCCTGCCTTGTGCTACAGCAAGGTCATGCATGTCTCATGCGTCCTGCGTACAGGAAGTCCTGTGGAGGCCTGCATCGTCGTCGCGTTTTCCGTCCCCGCCCTATGGCTCCGTTCCAATGAATGGAGAGAATCCATTTGCGCGCAACCAACCCGCCATTAACTTTCCCTGTGGCACGAAAATCCAAAACTCCCCCGCCAGAACAACCCGAGGGCAGCCCCTCCCACTCTCCCGCTCAAGGCCCGCATGCCTCGCTTGAGCCGATCCTGGATGAGAGTCTTGATACGCTTTCCGCGCTGCAACTCGTCGACCTGCTCACCCAGTTTTATCCGATCGAGTCGCCGCGCCGGACCGAGCTCGGTTACCTGCGCCGCCGCATCGAAGAACTCGAAGTCCTCAACGAACAGGCCCGACAAGCCGTCGAGAAACTGGACGCCGCTGTCACGAAACTGACATCGCCTGCCAATCGTGTCGGCACGCTGCTCAATCTCCCCAAGGCCGACATTGCCCTCGTTATCAATGGCGGGACCGAATTCTACTGCTCCATCGATCCGCGCCTGGCGCAATCGAAGCTGCTCGTCGGCACGCGTGTCCTTCTCAACGAAGCCTATGTCGTCATTGGCGATCTCGGCTTTGAAACCGGCGGTCCCGTGGCCAAAATTCAGGATCTCCTTCCCGATGGACGCCTCCGCGTCGGCCAGGAAGGCGGCCTCGCCAATACCCTCGTTATTCGCTCCGCCAATCTCGGCAAGGAAAAGCTCAAGCCCGGCCTCGAAATCCGCCTCGATTCCTCCCAACGCGTTGCCCTCGAAGTCGTCGCGGGCGCGCAGTCGCGCGATCATCTTCTCGAACAAGTCCCCGAGTTGCCGTGGGAAAAAGTCGGCGGCCAGGACGAGGCTCGCCAGGCCGTCCGCGATGCGGTCGAGCTTCCCCTCCTCCACGGCGATCTCTTCAAGGCCTATAATCACACCAGCCCCAAAGGCATCCTTCTCTACGGCCCTCCCGGCTGCGGCAAGACACTCCTCGGCAAGGCGACCGCCTATAATCTTACGCGTCAGTTGCGCGAGAAGACCGGCGTCGATCACCGCGAGTACTTCATGCACGTCAAGGGACCCGAAATCCTCAACATGTGGGTCGGCGAATCAGAACGTCAGGTGCGAGAACTCTTCGCCCGTGCCCGCGAGAAAGCCAAGGAAGGTTTCCTCCCCTTCATCTTCATCGACGAATGCGAATCGATTCTCGGCGTGCGCCGGGCGGGCCGTACCAGCGGTATCCTCAATACGCTCGTCCCGATGTTCTGCGCCGAAATGGACGGCATCGAATCGCTCCAGCAGATGGTCATTATCCTCGCCTCCAACCGCGCCGACATGATCGATCCCGCCATTCTGCGTCCGGGCCGCATCGACCGCAAAATCAAGGTCTCCCGCCCGACCAAGAAAGGCTCCGAGGAAATCTACCGCATCTATATCAACCCGAACCTCCCGCTCGATCCCATCCTGCTCAAGGAGCATGGTGATGACCGTCAGAAGGCGGTCGATCATATCATCTCCCAGATCGTTGATCGCCAGTTCAGCCAGCGCGAGGACAATCGCTTCCTGGAGGTCACGCTCCGCAGCGGACGTCACGAATACCTGCACCGTGGTGAACTGGTCAGTGGCGCGATCATCGCGGGTATCGTCGAGCGGGCCAAGGAAACCGCCATCAAGCGCGCCATTTCCTCACCTGAACCGACCGGCCTCAGCATACAGGACTTCATCGACGCCCTCGACGTCGAGTACAAACAAAACGACATCTTCCCGCCGAACGACATCACGGAAGACTGGCTCAAGCTCGTCGACTATGACCCCGAAAACGTCGTCAAACTCTCTCCAGTCAAACCACGGCGTGTGGATGCTTCAGCTATCATTTAATCGCATGACTTCGTTTTCCGTCTCCTCTCGTTCCCAAGTACAACTTGAGAACGAAGACAATAAAATGAGCTCAGTCTGGAAGCGAAAGGCACTCGCTTTTGCGCTGTGGTTCGTCTGTCTCGGATTTCCAGGAGCTATCGTCGCCTCATTTTATCCACCCACCTCTGGCATCATCGTCTTGCTCGCAGTAATTCTTCCAAGTTTTATCAGCGGCTTTTGCCAACTCTCGAATCCAGCGACCCGAGAGAGACTAAGCGAATCCATTCAGCTCCCTTAATTCAAATTTCCTCTCCCATGCATACTCACCCTCCCCCTTGGCCCATTTGCTTCGGTCTTGAAACCGAATTAGGCATCACGGTCATGGAAGATCCCGAAGCGGACGTTGTCGAGGAATCGATCGCCCTCGTCCGTTCCGCCGCTCAGCACGGCGTGGCCAATCTCTGGGACTACGCAACCGAGGATCCTCATCGCGATGCCCGCGGTTTCCGCGCCCGAGAGTTGATGCAGGACACCGATGAGGCCAATTATTATTCCCAGGATGCCTCGCGCGAACTCACCTTCCAGGAAATCAAAAGCGATCTCGTCCTCCGCAACGGTGCCCGCTTCTACAACGATCACGCCCACCCCGAGTACTCCACGCCCGAGTGCGCCACCCTGATCGACCTGATCGCGCAGGACAAAGCAGGCGAGCGCCTCCTCGAAGAATGCGCCCGCCAGGTCACTCGTCGCGGCAGCCGCACGGTCAAGCTCTACAAGAACAACACCGATTTCCGCGGCCATTCCTACGGCTGCCACGACAACTATCTCATCCCCCGCATCATTCCGTGGGACCGCCTCGTCCAGGCGATGACGCCGTTCCTCGTCTGCCGCCAGCTTTACGGCGGCGCGGGCAAGGTCGGCTGGGAAACCGAGAACACTACCGGTGGCACAGGAGGCTTCCAGATTTCCCAACGCGCCGACTTCTTCACCGAGCTCGTCAGCATCGACACGATGAACCGGCGCCCGCTGATCAATACCCGCGACGAGCCGCACGCCGATCCCACCCGCTTCCGCCGCTTTCACGTCATCATCGGGGACTCGAACCTCTCCCAGTTCGCCACTTGGCTCAAGATCGGGACCACCGCGCTCATGCTTGAGTCGCTCGAACACGAAGGCGCCCCCGACTGGTGGTCCCTCGCTGATCCGCTCGAGGCTCACCGCCAGATTTCCCGCGACGAGACCTTCCAGTGGCTCGTTCCCCTTGCCAGCGGCAAGACCATCCGCGCCGTCGACCTTCAGCGCGAATTCATCACCTGGGTCGAGAAGCGGGTCGACCTCGAGCACCCCGAGAAACGCCAGGTCCTCTCCGATTGGAAAGAGACCATTGCCGCGCTCGAAAGCAATCCCCTCGATCTGCACGACCGCCTCGACTGGGTCGCCAAGCGCCACCTCCTCGATGCCTTTCGTATCCAGGAGAACCTCGAGTGGGACAGCCCCTGGCTCCAGAGCCTCGATCTCGAGTACCATCTCCTCAAGAGCGACGAAGGTCTCTTCATGGCGCTCGAAAATTCCGGCGACATGAAAAAGATCATCGGCGAGGCCGAGATCATCCACGCCGTGCAGCATCCGCCCGCCACCTCTCGCGCCTACCTGCGCGGACGCAGCGTCCTCAAGTTCGCCCGCGAAATGAAGACCGCCCAGTGGGACAATCTCGTCTTCAAGGTCGGCGACCAGATGTACCGCCTCGACATGAGCCAGGCCTTCCCCGGTATGCGTCTCGAGGACATGGTCGCCGCCATGGACAAATCAAAGACCATCCAGGACCTCATCCGTGAATTGGACTTGAAACCGGTCTGACGCGAGCAACCATTGAAATAACCCAACCCCGCACTAACTTAACCTTATGCCCGACCAAAACCAAAAAACGCGCCCCTCCGGCGGTGGTCCTGATGCCCCCGCGCCCGGCGGTGGTCCCTCCGCACCCAAAGTCGACCGGCCCAATGTGGACGATCTCCTCAAGCGCATGCGCAAGGTCGATCCCGATCAGGCCAAACGTTACCGCCAACGCACCGGCCAATGAGTTTCCTGGGCTCCCGCGCCGATGGGACCGGCGCTCTCACCACCGGCAACGGCGATTTCTCCGAGCTGCTGCGCCTGAGCGATCATCGCCCGGCGATGGAGGTCTTTCGCGCCACCGCGCCCCATACCCTTACGGGTGCGACCACGCAGATCGAAGCCACTACCGTCCTCTCCTTCCACTATAAGGACGGTGTCCTCATCGCCGGCGACCGTCGCGCCACGGCGGGCAACATCATCATGTACGATCGCGCCGACAAGGTGATCGATCTCGACAACGACACCATCATCGCCATCGCCGGCTCCCCCGCCGTCGCGTTCGAAATGGCGCGCACGCTGCAGACCTCCTTCCAATACTATCGCCGCAGCCAGCTCCAGTCGCTCACCCTGCACGCCAAGGTCCGTGCCTTGGGAAAACTGATTAAGGACAACCTCCCCATGACCCTTCAGGGGGTCGGCACCGTCGTCCCCATCCTCGCCGCGCGCGATCACCAGCACCAGCCCGACCCGATCCTCTATTTCTACGACGCCCTCGGCGCCCAATTCCAAGCCGCCGATTTCGCCGTCTCCGGTTCCGGCTCCGGCGCGGCCCGCAGCGTCCTGCAATGGATCAATCGCTGGAGCAATCAGCCCACCTCCCAGCGTGACGAAAAGCATGCGGTGCAACTCGCGCTCCAATTACTCGATGTCGCCGCGGAATCAGACAGCGCCACCGGCGGCGTCGACCGCCGCTCCCACGTTTTCCCCCAGGTGAAACTGCTCACCCGCGACGGCCTCCGCGCCGTGCCGGTCGAGACGCTCCGGGAATATTTTACCACCCTCGAAGCAGCCCAAAAATAACCCTTAACCCAAACCCTACTCCCATGAAAGTACTCGACTCCATCACAAGCACAAACATTGGCGGCCGCGACGGCAAAGGCACAACTGCCGACGGCAAACTCGACGTCAAATTTTCGCTGGCCAAGGCGCTCGGCGGCAAAGGTGAGGGCATTACTCCTGAGCATCTTTTCGCGGCGGGTTACTCTGCCTGCTTCGCCGGGGCCACGCAGTTCGTCGCCGGCCACAAAAAGATCAAGCTCCCCCCCGACTTCAGCATCACGGCCAAGGTCGATCTGACCATGACCGACGCCAATCAATTCCAACTGCAGGTTGAATTGACCGTCAAGGCTGACGGCGTCGACAAAGCCGTGCTCAAGGAACTGGTGGAAGAAGCCCACACCGTCTGCCCCTACTCGCGCGCGATCAAGGGCAACGTGGATGTGAAGCTGTCCGTCGCTTAACCCATGACCGAAGAACCCTATCGTTGGTTGGAGGCGATCACCAATCGCCGCGAGTATATTGAGGACCAGCTCACCCCCGGGCTGCCGGTGGTCGCGCTTAGCGCCGCCCCCGGCATCCTCTTCCTCACGATCAAGACTTCCACGCCGAAGTTGTTCGAGATTTACGATCAGCTCGCGCTGGGCAGTCTGGGTCATCCCGCCGACATCGAAAAGGTCCGCCAGGCCGCCATCGATGCCGCCCACCTCGAGGGGTTCGCCCGCTCGCCCAACGACGTCACCGCCCGCCGCCTCGTCAGCTACAATCTTGCTCCCGCATTGAAAGCCGCCTTCGAGCAGATCTTCGCCGCGCCGCTTCTCTTCCGCGGCATTCTCGGCGAACTCGGCTCCACGCCAGCCGATGATTTTCTCTGGCACCTCGATTATGACGGTTCCTTCTCCGCCCAAAGCGGTAGCGAATTGGGCCATGGCATGGTCATCAGCGGCCCACGCCACGTCTCCAAGGAGTGGTTTTCCCAGGCGTCGAAGCCCATACTCGAGCGCCACGACCTCAAGGCCGCCGCGTTCTCCGCCCTGAAAATGCTCGTCTGGGCCAAGCTCCGCGGCACCAAGGACCAAGGCGTCGCCTTTGCCGATGTCCCCACCAATGTGCCCGCGCTCAAGGAAAAACTCGGAGTTGACGGGCTCGAAGTCGCGTTACTCGACCGCGCCCTGCTTGATCGCCCCATCCGCTATCGCGTGCCGTCCCCGGACGAGCTCGGTTTTTAGGGCGATGCCTTCCACAATTGCTGGCCAATTTCCCGCTGCCCCGCTTAGTTAGTGGCATCGTGAAAGCGCATCTTCTCCTCCTGCTGGCGTTGCTGGCTTCCACCACGTTGATCCGAGCGGGTGACAAACCGACCCAGGGATTTGCCATGGACAATCTCGTCCTGTATCAACCCAACGATGTCCTGGCTGAACGCCTGCCTGGCGGTCCCGACGCGCTCGCTGCTTATATCAAGCAACTTCAGACCGTTTTGACCGAGTTCTTTCAAACGGCAAAATTTCCCGAGACCCTGCACACCGTGATAGCCGTCCGCCCCGACTTTAGGGCTCGCGTCTGGTTTCTTTCCTCCACCCGTCCGGGCAATGCCGAGGCCTTCACTCCTCTGCGTCAAAAACTGGAAGCCATCAAGCCCGTGGAAGTCAGGGGAGGCCCGATCGCCTTTGTCATTTCCGGAAGCATCGCCGGCGGTGATGGCAAAAACCCCAAGGCCCAGAAGAATTACCAACCACCCGTGCCCAGGGAATGGATGGAAGCCGGCAAGGATCTCACTCCCCCCGTGCTGGTACCCGATGGGTATCTGGAAATCGTCTGGCCCAACAAAAATTGACGTGACCGCTTATTTTGGCACGGGCGTCAACTTGAATACGTGCGGGGACGGTTGACGCAAGGCTTCGATGTTCTTTTCGGCCTCGGCAATCGTGTCATCCAGTCGTCCGATCTGCTGGGCGCGCATGGCCTCCACGTCCTTGGTTTGCAGCCAATCGGGCAACTCGTAGAGCTGCACATTGCGCCAGCGCTTGAAGTAAGCGTCATTCTTCGCGATGACCGCCTTGAGCAATTCCTGCCCCTGGTCATAAATCGGTCCCTGCCGGGTAAAGCCAAGGTTGATCCCGTTCGCGAGATCGGCGCTGGTGTAGACGCCGCAGTCTCTCTCGTCGATCGTGAGCGTGTAAGCCGTTTCCTTAAGTCCCGTCACTTTCAACCCATAACGATTCAAGGCCGTGGCCGGATCGAAACCCGGTATCTTCATCACCATATCGATCCGGGAATCCACCGGAATCGGCCAGGGGAGACAATCGTCAGTTCGTTTAAACCGCACGGTGCCAGCCGGGCTGTCCTGCCATTCCACCGAACATCCCTGCGAAGCCATGATTGAATGCGCCGCGGAATCCAGGGTCACGGAACTCACCTCCGCCGGAGCATGCATCCCCTGCAAAAGAATGGTCGCCATGATCAGGTGCCCTCCCCAGTTCGGATGGACTCCGTCATTGGTAAGCCGCGGAGCCAGGGGATCGTTCGTTGCGCTCAGGACACCCGCTTTGCGCCCGGCTTCAATGAAGGCCACAAAAGGCGTGTACTGGTCCACAAAAAGCACTTTTTCGTTGTCGGCGACAATCTTCAGACCATCGACATATTTTTTCAACATACGGTTGTAGGCGCTTCCCGCCGGTGCATCGGCTTCATATCTCTCCTCGGGACTCGACGTGAACAGAGCCACACGTGCGCCTGTTTTCCTGATGTCCTTGACCAGCCTAGTCGAGTACTCGAGGTATTTCGTGTAGTTGGCGTCCCCACCTCGGGCGTCGTTCATGCCGAAATCGATCGTCACTGCCTTGGGGTGCAGGTCGAGCACGTCACGCTTCAAACCGGCCTCGAACTCGCCCCGTTTGGACAACCACGAGGTATCGCCTCCCCACCCGGCGTTACGAAACGATATCTTCATGTCGGGGAAACGACTCAGGACATAAGTCTCGATCAGGGTTGTGTAGAGCTTCTGCTCGGTGATGCTGTCCCCGAGAAAAATCGCGGGCGTATCGCCGTTTTGGAAAAAGAAAGTGTCCGGAGCCGCATTCGGCACTGTGGGAACGGCCGGGGCATCCTGCCCGAACGAGTGAGTGCCGATCACCATCGACAAGGCAAGGATCACCGGCAATGGCATGAAACGCAAAAGGTTGTCTTTCATGTGAAGGTGCAGTGAGGCTATCTGATACAGAATCAGGCTTTAAGGAAAAAGTTGCGTTGTTTTTCGCTGATGGGCATCTCAAGCTTTTCCATGACCTTGAGCAGGTCCTCCCACACCTTGCGTTTTTCGGTGTTGCTCTGATTGCGTAAAAGATAGGATGGATGGTAGGTCGGCATCAACGGGATGCCGCGATATTCAAGAAATTTCCCACGCAAAGAACCGATGGTCCCGACCGGCCCCAGAAGTCCCTCCACCGCTGTGGCACCAAGCGCAACCATGGCGGTCGGCTTGATAACTTCAATTTGTGCGCGCAGGTAAGGCACGCAGGTTTCCATCTCCTGCTTCGTCGGCTTGCGGTTGCCGGTTACGCCCTGTGGCATGTCGGGTCGGCACTTCACGATATTGCCGATGTAGACCTGCTCACGGGCCAGACCCATCGCCTGGATCATCTTCGTCAATAACTGGCCTGCTCGGCCGACAAAAGGTTCGCCCTTCAGGTCCTCGTCTTCACCGGGGGCTTCACCGACAAAAACCAGCCTCGCCTCCGGATTGCCCACGCCAAAGACCACATTGTGTCTCCGCGCCACAAGATGCGGGCATTTCACGCATGCCGCCGCGCGCTCCGCGAGATGGCGCAGTTGCTCGGCCTTGGTCGAACCGGAGATCTCAATCGACGATTCGGCAGGCGTCACATTCCGCGCGACGGGATTGACTGGGGCGGAGACGCCAGTTCCTGAATTCAACGGACGCGAAGGGACTCGCGTCCCTACCGGCGCCGCGCTAATAGCAGGAACCGCCGCGACCGGTCTCCCCTTCGCTTCCGTCGCCAACTTTGCCAGTCCCTGCCTCGCGGCACGCGATAATCGCACCTGGCGCACGCCCTCGCGCTCGTGCATGAATTGTACGTAGCCTCGCAGCGCTTCCAACGACTCGCTCATAGCCTTTTACGCACCGCAACAGTTCTTGTACTTCTTGCCGCTGCCGCAGGCGCAAGGATCGTTCCGGCCCTGGGTCGGCGCAGTCTTGCGGATCGGCAATTGTCTTTCTACCGGCGCCGTGGAAATGGGTGCCTTATCGCCCATTTCGACGTCTTCCGGCAAAGGTGAAAGGGGTTCAGTCCGTTCAGGATCGGGCTGACTCATGGTTGAAGGCGGCGCTTCGTGAATCAGCTTTTGCGGCAGATTGCGCAGGAACGACTCAAACGCCGTGATGCTCGCGCTCGTCTTGAACAGGCTCGATGCGATCTCAAATTTGATCCGGCCCATCAGGTCCGAAAACATCGAGAATGCTTCGCGCTTGTACTCGATCAGCGGGTCCTTCTGCCCGATGGTGCGCAGGTTGATACTGGTCCGCAACGAGTCAATGGCATAGAGATGTTCCTGCCAAAGCCGGTCGATCGAGCCGAGCAACGTGTAGCGCTCGAGCGATTGCAGCGCGTTCGGGTCCTCGAACTTGATCTTGATCTCATAGGCATCGCGCACCTTTTGCATCGCCACCTTGACCACCTTCGCCACGGCCCCCGGCTCCTTGCTGAACTCAAAGTCCTTGGCGGTCGTTCCCAGCGGAAATGCACCGTTGAGCCATGCGATAAAGCCTTCCGGATCAGCCTCGGCTCCGACCAACCGCACTTCCGCCTCGCTTTCGATGACTTCCTCGATGACTTCAAAAATTTCGTCCCGCGGCGTTTCCGTCACCAGGATGTCGTTACGCCAGCTGTAAATCACCGTCCGCTGCTGGTTCATCACGTCGTCGTACTGCAAGGTGTATTTGCGGGAGACGTAATTGCGTTCCTCAACCCGGCGCTGCGCCGACTCGACGCTACGGTTCAACCAGGGATGCTGCAACTCTTCGTCGTCCTTCATGCCCAGTTTGGTCATCATGCCGCTGAGCCGGCGCGAGTCGCCGAAATTACGCATCAGGTCATCCTCGAACGAAACAAAGAACTTCGAACACCCCGGGTCACCCTGCCGCGCGCAACGTCCCCGCAACTGCCGGTCGATGCGCCGCGATTCGTGCCGCTCCGTGCCGATCACGTAGAGACCGCTGCTGGCGTGTTCGCCCGCTTCTTCGTTGATCACCGTTTCCTTCCCGATGATCTCGACCACGCGGTTCTTGGCGTTGGCGACATAGAGTCCCTGGATCTTGTTCACGCCCGCCCCGAGCTTGATGTCGGTACCGCGGCCCGCCATGTTTGTGGCGATCGTCACTGCACCACGCTGCCCCGCACCCGCGACAATCTCCGCCTCCTGCTGGACAAATTTCGCGTTGAGCACGTTGTGCACGATCCCCTCGCGCTTGAGCATTCGCGAGAGCAGTTCGCTCGACTCGACCGAAATGGTGCCGACCAGGACCGGCTGGCCCTTCGCGTGCGCCGCCTTGATTTCTTTCAGGATTGCGACGTATTTCTCACGCCGCGTCTTGTAGATGCTATCGTCGAGATCGACCCGGGCAATCGGACGATTCGTCGGGATGACGACCACATCGAGCTTGTAGATGTCGTGAAACTCGTTCGCCTCGGTCTCGGCCGTGCCGGTCATGCCCGCAAGCTTCTGGTAAAGGCGGAAATAATTCTGGATTGTGATCGTCGCCAGCGTCTGCGTTTCGCGGTCGATCTGCACACCTTCCTTCGCCTCGATGGCCTGGTGCAAACCGTCGCTCCACCGGCGTCCCGGCATGGTGCGACCGGTGTTTTCGTCAACAATGACAACCTTGTTTTCCACCACGACGTACTGGACGTCCTTCTCATAGACGCAGTAAGCCTGCAGCAACTTGGTGATGTTGTGAATGCGTTCGCTGGCCTGGTCGTAATTCGCCTGCTCCGTCGCCTTGGCCCGCTGCTTCTCCTCCGCGTTCAGCTTGGGATCGTGATCGATGTCGTGAAAGCGGGTGATAAGGTCCGGCAAAACAAAGGTATCCGGATCGTTCGGATTCAGGAAGTTGCGACCCCGCTCGCTCAGATCGGACTCGTTGGTCTTCGGGTCGATGCTGAAGTAGGCTTCCTCCTTCAAGGCATAGAGCTCGGTCTTGCGCGGGTCCTGGTAAAGCGCGAGTTCGGCGTCGTCCATCGCGCGGCGGACGGATGGGTCCTCGATCATCTTGTGCAACTGCTTGTTGTTCGGCGTCGAGTTCTTGATCTTGTACAGGAGACGTCCGGCCTCTTCGATATTCCCTTCGTCGAGTTGCTTTTTCGCGTCAGCCGCCCAGCGGTTGGCTTCCAGGTTCTGCGCTTGCACAAGCCGCTCAATGGGCCCCTTGAACTTGTCGAACTGGTGCGTGCTGACCGTGGCCGGCCCCGCGATGATCAGCGGCACGCGCGCTTCGTCGATGAGAATGCTGTCGACCTCGTCGACGATGGCGAAAACATGGCCGCGCTGCACCTGCTCGGCCTTGCTCGTCGCCATGCCGTTGTCGCGCAGGTAATCAAAGCCCATCTCGGCGTTGGTACCGTAGACGATGTCGCACAAATACTGGTTCCGCCGGATCTCCGGCGTCTGGCCGTGCTGGATGCAGCCGACCGTCAGGTTGAGAAAACGGTAGACCTCGCCCATCCATTCGCTGTCGCGGGCCGCGAGGTAATCGTTCACCGTCACGACATGGACGCCACGTCCCGTCAGGGCATTGAGATAGGCCGGGAGAGTCGCCACCAGCGTCTTGCCTTCGCCCGTCGCCATTTCCGCGATCCGGCCCGAATGCAGCACCATGCCGCCAATCAACTGCACATCGAAAGGAATCATCTCCCAAGTGACCTCCTGCCCACGCACGATGCTCTTGTGCTTGCGCTCAGTCATCCGGCGGCAGGCGTTCTTCACCACCGCAAATGCCTCGGGCAAAAGATCGTCAAGAGTCTCGCCCTTGCCGAACCGCTCCTTGAGCTGGGTTGTCTTGGCGATGAGCTGCTCCTCCATCAGACCCTGGTATTCAACCTCCAGCGCATTGATTTTCTCCACGATCGGCCACAGCCGCTTCACTTCGCGTTGATTTTTCGAGCCGAGAACTTTTTTGACGAACCATTGAATCATAAGAAGAAGAACAGGGGTAGCCGGTGACTATACCCCTATGAAAAGAAAAGGGGATGCTAAAATTAACATTCCCCCGTCTCTTGGCAAGTAAGGGGACACGATATCTGGCGGCAACCCAATGCCCGTGTTTCAAGTGGAGCTTACGGCTTCGCCGGAGCCGGGACATCCTGCATTTGCAGATACGCCTCGAAATACCGTTTCCCCAATTCCTTTTGCGCGGCATTACTAAAGTGTAAATGGTCCCCCTTGTCCGTCAGATCCTTGGCAGAAGCGACCGCACAATAGGGTGATAATTGGGGAACCTTGTCGATCTCGCTGTTCACCACTTCCGGCAGCGGCCCTTTCGCATAAAGAAAATAGCCAATTTCTCCTACGATGAACGGTACCTTCGGTGCATTAAGGCCGGTCCGGAAGCTCGTAATCAATTGGGAAAGACGGACAGCATAGTCTTTCGCCGCCGCTTCACTCCCGGAATTGCCTTCGCCTTGGTGCCAGAGAATACCTTTGAGTGTTCCCGACTTCATCGCGATCTGCGTGCGGCGAATGGCATTGTCATAAAGATTATCGGGCGGATAGAGCTTCTTGTCGGTCGATTTGGGGCTCCACTGTTCCAGGGTTGTTCCCCCGAAGGCGCATGGAATCAGCCCGATGGTCACGCCCGGCTTATGTTCCGCCATCAACTTGCCAAACGTATAACCCGGACCAACCCCCGCCATACCCGGCTTATCGAAATGGATCGGTTCGCCCTTCGTCACCCACTTGTCGTCGTGGTCCAGCACCAACACCCGCGGGTCCGCCACTTTATCTGCGGGCGTGAGAGGTCCTCGTCCCGCCATGTTCGACTGCCCAACTAGCAAGTAGAGATCAAACTTCGCCGGATCGGCGGGAGGTGTCGCGGGCAATCCCGAGGCAAGAGGAACCGTTGCTGAGGGAGCCGCCGGGGCGTCACCTGGTTCCGCCGCCTCACCGGGTTGAAAAGACAGGGCCATGAGCAAGATTAACAACGAAGCTGTTTTCATCGAGAGAAGTTATTCCGTTACCGCATTTTCTTAACCTATCTTGTATGCTGGAATAGGATTGAAGTCGACCTGACTCATCTCGTTCATGCAAATTCCCCCCTATACTCTCGGCTGCGGCGATCGCTTTGGGCGCCAGGGCCAGGCTCAGTTGGGCGCTTTTTTGGCCGCCCGCAAACTCGACATCTCTCTTCATCCGGTTTGGAACAAATCCAATCGCGAACACACCCTGATCGGCAGCGGGCCGCAGGACGTCCGCGCGGAAGCTGAACAAGCCGTGCAGGAACTGGGCTGGAAAGAACCCTATTTCGTCGACGCCGATCATATTAACCTGAAGACCGTCGACCGTTTTCTCCCGGTCAGTGATTTCTTCACCATCGACGTCGCCGATGAAATCGGCCAGACAGCCCCGGCGGAGGACACTGAACTCTTCCTTGCCGCCCTCAAATCCCATCTCGGCACGGTATCGATTCCCGGCATCGCCACGCCCTTCAACCTCACGCCGGAAATAGCCAGGGCCGCCGCAGACAAATTTCTCAGCGCCGTGATGGAGGCAGGCCGGATTTATCGCCACATCGAAGAACAAAAAAAGGGCGCGCCTTTCGTCGCCGAGATTTCGATGGACGAAACCGACCAGGCCCAGACGACGCTGGAACTCCTGCTTATACTGGCCATGATCGCGCGGGAGAAAATTCCTGTGCAAACCATCGCCCCGAAATTCACCGGGCGCTTCAACAAGGGAGTCGATTACGTCGGCGACTTGGCCGGATTTGCAACCGAATTTGAGGAGGATTTGTGCGTCATCGCCTTCGCCGTGCGGGAATTTGGCCTCCCTTCAAACCTGAAACTCAGCGTCCACTCCGGCAGCGATAAATTTTCCCTCTATCCCATTATTCGCCGCCTGATTCGCAAGCACGGAGTCGGCCTGCATCTTAAAACGGCTGGCACCACCTGGCTCGAGGAACTCATTGGCCTCGCGGAAGCTGGTGGAGACGGACTGGAGATCGCCAAGGAAATCTATGCCGGAGCCCAGAGCCATTACGACGAATTGACCGCGCCCTACGCCACCGTCATTGCGATCGATCCGCAAAAGTTACCGTCGCCTTTCGTGGCCGAGGGCTGGAGTTCCGAGCAATTTGTCCGGGCCTTGCGCCATGACCAAGCCTGCCCGGACTATAATCCTCATTTTCGGCAACTGCTCCACGTCGCCTTCAAACTCGCCGCCAAAATGGGCACCCGCTACACCGACGCCCTCAAGACTCATCACGCCATCGTAGGCCGCAACGTCACCGAAAACCTGCTGGAGCGCCACATCAAGCCTCTCTTTGGAAAATGAATTCCCTTCGGATTCGAGCGAACGTCATTATGGGATGAGAGGCTTGCCTGACTTCGCCGCGTTTGCCATCATTGCCGTCCGACTCATTTTTCCATGACACCCGAGTACAACGAATACGTCCTTTCCACCGCCTATCACTCCGGTTGGATCACGGTTGAACAGTACCATGCCGCCGTTGCCGCCCTCCAGGCCATGCCGCATCTCTCGGCCGTCGATTTCCTGCACGAGCAGGCGATCATCTCCGCCGAGCAGGCTGAGGGCCTGCGCCAATCCGTCAGCCAGGCGAATGCCGCCTCCGCCGTCGAGGGCGCAGCGGTCCAAGCCGACAGTGCAGCCGTCCATGCCCCGACGGAACCCGCCGCCCCGATCGCATCCGCCGCAACCAGCCCAAAAATCGAAGTCACCTCGATGAACGGCCTGCCGGGTGGAATGGATGTCTCCGCTCTCCTGCGCCTCGGCTTCGATGCCGGCGCCTCCGATGTGCACCTCGGCGTCAGCGTTCCTCCGCTGATGCGTCTCAACGGCACCCTGCAGCCGCTTTTCCACGGGGCCGAACCGCTCACCGCGGCCAATACCGAGGCGTTGCTCAAGACCTTTCTCAACCAGATGCAACTCGCCACGCTGGAGAAGAACCTCGGCATCGATTTCAGTTACGAAATCCCGGGCCTGGCCCGTTTTCGCGCCAACGTCGTTCGTCAGCGCAAGGGCCACGACGCCGTCTTTCGTATCATCAATACCAAGGTCCGTACCATGGACGAGTTGGGCCTGCCCGAGCAGCTCAAAGTTCTTACCCAGTACCACAATGGCCTCGTGCTCGTCACCGGTGCGGTCGGCTCCGGTAAGTCGACGACCCTCGCCGCGATGGTCCAGGAAGTGAACACCCACCGCAGTGACCACATCATCACGCTGGAAGACCCGATCGAGTACACCTTCGTCCCAGCCGGGTGCCAGATCACCCAGCGCGAAGTCCACGCCCATACCGAATCATTCGGCGCCGCGCTTCGCGCCAGTCTGCGCGAAGATCCCGATGTCATCATCGTCGGGGAAATGCGCGACCTGGAAACCATCAGCCTCGCCATCACCGCGTCGGAAACAGGTCACCTTGTCATCGCCACCCTCCACACCAGCAACGCCGCCCGTACACTCGACCGCGTCCTCGACGCCTTCCCCGTCGAGCAGCAGGGCCAGATCCGCACCATGGTCAGCGAATCGTTGCGCGGCATCATCAGCCAGCAACTCGTCCCCCGCGCCGATGGCCAAGGCCGCGTCGCCGCCCTGGAAGTCATGGTCAATACTCCCGCCGTCGCAAACCTGATCCGCGAAGCGAAGACCTTCATGCTCCCTGGCATCATCCAGACCGGAAAGAAACTCGGCATGAAACTCATGGACGATTCCCTCATGGAACTCATGGAAGAAGGCATCATCAGTCCCTACGAAGCCTACGACCGCGCCGAGCAGAAAAAGCCCTTCGAGCCCTTCCTGCCTGCCGCGAATTAGTTTTCCTGGAAAGATGATCTCCCGGTCCTCCGCAAATGCACTGGAATGTTCTCCCCGGCCCTCTTTAGTTCTCAAAGATAGTTGGAGAGCCTGCCGAAAATCCCGTAGTCGATATCGTCAACCTGCCACACGCCATTGTTCTGCCTGAGGAGAACCCCGACATCCGTCTTGATCCCCGCCCCCCAATTCAGCTTCACGGTCACCCTAGCTCTGTTACCCGTGATATTGGCCTTTCCGACCGTGTAGTCGACCGGGCGCACCTCGCTGCAAAAGAACACATCCTTCTGCGGGCCCGTGGGGGGTTGGCCCACCTTGTACCAGAGGCGGTCGTATAGCTGGGAAGACAGATAGGGCCGGACCCGTATAACATTCTTGGGGCGGGGGCCAAAATGGTCGTAGGCGGTATCGTAAAGGTCCTGCGTCACAACAACTGGGGTGTTGTGGTTAATCATGTTCATCTGGGCTTGCGCACACCAGGTGGTGGAGAGCAACAGGACGAAGATCAAGAGCGAGGAAAAAAGCTTCATCCTTTAACTTTACCAGAGCACCGCCGTGGCGCCACGGGAATCGACAAGTGAGGAAAAGGGGACCGGTACACTTTAAGAGAGCAATGCTCCCATTTGCTCCGGCGAACAATGCCCCTTACGTTTTCTTAGAGAAACGAATCGCATATTCATGCCCACTTTCCCCGACGCAGCCGACATCCTGATGGAACGCGACATCCAGCGGCTCGGCCACACCCTGCACCAGCGCCTCGGTGGAAAGGCTGCGAGCTTCTTTCGGCCCGCCTATTGGAAGCGCTTGCTCATGGACTGGGCCCTCCGCGATCCGGCGCTGAAAGCCGACTTGTTCCGCCTCGTCGATGCCCTGCCCGCCCTCCACTCCAGCGCACAGATCGCCCGGCATGCGCGGGAATATCTCCTCGCCGATGAACGCCGCCTGCCCACCGGCCTGACTCTTGCCCTGCGCGCCACGAAAAACCCGCTCGCGGCCTCCCTCTCTGCTTTCATCATCCGTCAGAACGTCCGCCAGATGGCGGGGCGTTTCATCGTCGGCAAGGATGCCCGTCAGGCCCGGACGAAGTTGAAAAAAATGTGGGACCAGGGCTTCGGTTTCACCATCGATCTCCTCGGCGAAGCGACCGTCAACGAAAGCGAGTCCGCGATCTACGCCCAGCGCTACGATGACCTGATCGAATATCTTCCCAATGAAACCGCGAAGTGGAAAGCGAGCCCGATTCTCGATCACGGCCCTGCCGGTCCGATTCCTCGCACCAACATCTCGCTCAAGCTCTCTGCGATGGACCACCTGCTCGATGCCACCGACCCGAATGGTGGAGTCGAACGTTTGCTGCAACGGGTCCGGCCACTTCTGCTCCGCGCGAAGCACCAGGGTGCCTTCATCAATTTCGATCTCGAGCAATGGCATCTCCACGAAATCACCTATCGTCTTTTCGAGCACGTCTGCCTCGAGCCTGAATTCGCCGCATGGCCGCATCTGGGCATCGTCGTCCAAAGCTATCTCAAAGCCGCGAACGACGACATCGATCGCCTGCTCGCTCTCGCCAGGAAGCGCGGCACTCCCCTCACCGTCCGGTTAGTGAAGGGAGCCACCTGGGACTACGAAGTCATTCACGCCGGGCTCCACGGCTACCCGTGCCCCGTCTTCACGCAAAAATCGCACACCGACGCCGCCTACGAACAAATCACCCGCCGCCTCTTCGAAAACCGCTCCACCCTCGACATCGCCATCGCCAGCCACAATCTGCGTTCTCTCTGCTCGGCCATGGCCCGCGCGGAAAGCTTCAATCTGAAGCCCGGTAATTTCGAATTGCAGATGCTCTACGGCATGGCCGAGCCTGAACGCAACCTGCTCCGCGATCTCGGTCATCGCGTCCGCATCTATGCACCCGCAGGCGACTTGATCACCGGCATGGCCTATCTCATCCGCCGTCTTCTGGAAAACACCGCGAACGACAGTTTCCTCAAGCTTCGCCACTACGACAAACTCGCCATCGCTGAACTTCTGGCCAAGCCGGAACCTGCTTCCGTCGAGTCGGCTTCATCAAACGCCCATTGGTCGACCGATCTGAACGCTCCCTTCCAAAATGCGCCCCTCTCCGATTTCACCTCGTCCACGATCCGCGACAATTTCGCGCAAGCCGTCGCCAAAGCTGAAAAGGAGATGCCCTGGAATGTGCCAGCCGTCATCAACGGTCGCGCACGTTCCGACAGCCCCGCCGTCTTTCATATCTCCCCCAATCAAAAGACCCGCATCGCGACCGCCACCAATCCGGCGACGCTAAATGACGTTACGGAAGCCATTGCCAGTGCCAAAGCGGTCTGGCCCGGCTGGCGAGACCTCCCTCTTGCCGCGCGAGCTGCACACCTCAATGAACTCGCCGCATGCTTGGAAAAGGACCGCGTCCATCTGGCCGCGCTGGAAGTTCACGAGCAGGCCAAGCCCTGGCGCGAAGCCGATGCCGATGTCGCCGAAGCCATCGACTTCTGCCGCTACTATGCCCGGCAGGCGCTCATCGAACTCAGTACGCGCACGCAGGGAAATCTCCCCGGCGAAATCAATACCCTCACCTATGAAGGTCGCGGCCTCTGCGCAGTCATTGCGCCTTGGAATTTCCCCCTCGCGATCCTCTGCGGTATGAGCACCGCTGCGCTCGTCGCGGGCAACGCCGTCCTCCTTAAGCCCGCCGAGCAGGCCAATGCCATTGCCTACGCCTTCCACCAACATGCGCTCGCCGCCGGAATTCCACCGGAAATCCTCGCCTTCCTCCCCGGCGACGGCGCTTTGATCGGCGACGCCCTCGTCCGCCATCCCGAGGTCGTCCAGATCGCCTTTACTGGCAGCCGCGAAGTCGGCACCCAAATCCTGCGCCATGCCGCGGAAATCGTGCCCGGCCAGACCATGCTCAAGCGCGTCGTCTGTGAAATGGGCGGCAAGAACGCCATCATCATCGACGACGATGCCGACCTCGACGAAGCCGTCACCGGTGTCATGCAAAGCGCCTTCGGCTACGCCGGCCAAAAATGCTCCGCCTGTTCGCGCGTCATCGTCATGGCCCCCATTTTCGGGAGTTTCATCGACCGCCTCACCAAGGCCGCACAAGCCCTCATCCCCAAAAGCGCCACATTGCCCGATTGCCTCCTCCCTCCCGTCATCGACGAAACCAGCCACACCAAACTTTGGCAGGTGATCAACCATCCCGGAAACGATGCCCGCTGTCTCCATCGCGGGGAAGCCGGCGATTCTGGTTGGTTCGTCCCCCCCGCCCTCTTCGAGGTGAAAGATTCCCTCCATCCCCTGATGCAAACCGAATTCTTCGGCCCGATCCTCGCCGTCTTCGCAGCCCGCGATTTCTCCCAGGCCCTCGAAGTCGCCAATACCAGTGATTTCGCGCTGACCGGTGCCGTCTATTCTCGCAGTCCCGACAATCTGCAACGGGCCCGGGATGAATTCCGAGTTGGCAATCTCTATCTCAACCGTCCCTGTACGGGTGCCCAAGTTCATCGCCAGCCCTTCGGTGGCTTTAAAATGAGCGGCATCGGAACAAAAGCAGGCGGCCCCGGCTATCTCTCGCATTTTGCCGAAATGCGCGTCTCTACGGAAAATACTATGCGCCGCGGTTTCGCCCCGGAGATTCTTTAATAGGTCAGTTTACAACTCTGTAACCCTTGAAAAATTTATCTAAGCTGACTTTTGGGAAAAGTGTGTTAAGATTCAGGCCTAGAAAACGTTATCTCTATGAATGTTCTTGTCGCAGATGACCATGACGTCAATCGCAAGCTCCTCCGCACCATCCTTGCGGCTGAGGGCTACAACGTCATTGAGTCTCGTAATGGCAAAGACGCCTTGAGAATCCTTCAGGAGGCCACCGAACCCGTCGTCGGCCTGATCGACTGGGAAATGCCCGAGATGGAAGGGATTGAAGTCTGCCGCCAGGCCCGCACGCTCGCAAATGAGCTTCCACTCTTTTTGGTTCTCGTGACCGTCCGCGACAGCAAACAGGACATCGTCGCCGGATTGCTCGCCGGCGCGAACGATTACATCACCAAGCCCTTCGACAAGACAGAGCTCCTCGCCCGCGTCAAGGTCGGCTCCCAGATGGTGCAACTGCAACAGACCTTGACCGAGCGCGTCGAGGAACTGAAAGAAGCGCTCATCAACGTCAAGCAACTCAGCGGACTGCTCCCCATCTGCAGCTACTGCAAGAAAATCCGCGACGATCAAAACTACTGGCAGCAGGTCGAATCGTATGTCGGCAAGCATTCCGAGGCCAAGTTCAGCCATTCGATCTGCCCCGAGTGCTACGAGGAATTCATCAAGCCCCAGATGGTCCCGCTCTCGCCCGACGCCCAAAGTTAGTTTTCGGGTAGACGTCCGGGAGTTGTACCGTTAGCCTTCCCCATGCCGAGTAGTGCCGTTCCGCACCGTGAATCATGGGCCAAGAATCTGGCCCAACTTCCCCTCTTCAAGCAAGTCATCGGCTGCCTCTGGCTGTCGCTCTACATCGTCACGCTCCTTTCGCTGATTTCCTATGACCCGGCGGATCTCGGCTTCAATTCGTATCCGCCTCACCCCTATCCCTCCAATTTCATTGGCGTGGTCGGCGCGGGCCTGGCCGGCATTCTCTACGCGGGCTTTGGATTTGGCGCGTACCTCTTCCCTGCCCTCTCGCTCTGCTGCTGCGTGGCCTGCTTCCTCGGCATCGATGTTCACTGGCGCTGGAAGCCCCTTTGGCTGGCCCTCTTTCTCATCAGCTGCTGCGTCCTCCTCGACCTTCAGCAATTCGGCGGCGTCCATTTGATCGAGCGCCTCGCCAATATCGACAGCCCCGGCGGTCTTCTCGGGAGCAGTATCGACCGCCTCGCCGTCCCCTATGCCGGACGGGTCGGCACCGGGGTCCTTTTCACCACCATCCTCGGCATCTCCGCAATCTACCTTTTTAGTATCAACCCGATCATCACCGTACTGAGCGCGTTTTCCTGGTACCGCGAGTGGACCGAACGCCGCGAGGAAGCCCGCCTGGCCAATGCCCCGCCCGAGGAACAACTCGCCGCGCGCGAACAGCAGATCCGCAAGAAAATGCAGGAGCTCGAGAAGAAAGCCGCCCGTCAAGCTGCCGCTAAAGAAGAAGAAAGTGAAGACGAAGATGAGTTGGAGGAAGAGCAGGAAGAAGAACCCGCCCCGGCGCGGCGCGCCACCATTCGTCGCCCCGACGAACCCGCTGAGGAAGAAGAAGTCGTTCCTCCCGTACCTGCGATCACAGTCGCCAAGACCCCGAAACCAAGCAAGCCCGCACCTGCTCCGGCCAAGCCGTTCGTCCCCTCTCCTTCAGCCGTCCTGCCCGATTACATGCTGCCTTCGCTCCAGCTGCTCAGCGCCCCCGCTGGCAAGGCCCGCGATGCCGGCCTGAGCGACGAACAGCTCCACACCAACCTTGAGCTGATTGTCGAGACCCTCGCCCGCTTCGGTGTCACCACCACTCCTGGTGAAATCACTCCCGGCGCCAGCATCACCC
>Ga0068863_100001235_pt1 | contig 25484 bp, 19 predicted proteins | sample KBSSwiS62_FD_66596 | JGI IMG/M metagenome (GOLD analysis project Ga0068863, IMG submission 66596) | Switchgrass rhizosphere microbial communities from Kellogg Biological Station, Michigan, USA - KBS Switchgrass S6-2 | ecosystem: Host-associated > Plants > Roots > Rhizosphere > Soil ... | reverse complement strand
CATAAATATGGACTGAACCTGCTTCTGGACTACAAACCGGAAAACGCGATGCTTCGACCTGCAGCGGCACCGCTGATGCAGCGAAACCGGGCGCAGCAGAATCCGGCCGACCTGTGCGCCAACGTTCCGGGCTTCCCCATGGCGGGCCTCCTTGCGCCACCTATCAAGATCGTCCAGGCCTCGTATCTGACGACGGTTTTTTACGAAGTCGGCAACGTCTACCGGCAGATTTATACCGATGGCCGCAAGCTGCCCAACGAATATTCCTTACCCGCCTACCTCGGATACTCGGTGGGCCGGTGGGAGGACGATACGTTCATCGTGGACACTGCCGGCTTCAACGACAAGACGGTGCTGGATTATTTTGGCCATCCGCACAGCGAATCGTTGCATGTCCTGGAGCGATTCCGAAGACAGGACTTCGGCCACATGACGGTCGAGATGACCTTCACCGATCCCGAGATCTATTCCCGTCCGTTTACGGTGTCTATCGGCCACAACCTCCTGACTAACGGCGATATCTTTGAGAGCTTTTGCGAGAACGAGAAGAGCCAGGCACACATGGTGAAGCCATAAGATCCCAACGCAGTGTTCAGCCTCGAAGGTCTTCGGCCGCGGTCAAGGCCATACGATTGAGTCTCTCAGTATTCTCAGAAGATGGACTGCGGGCACTTGTATTACGTGGGCGGGTGGCGGCTTTAATGACGTGTCGGGCGCTTGCTACGTCTTAAAGACACGAGACGGAAATTGGAGACTCGCTGCAACCGTAGTTCATTGGATAAGCTGATTGTCATCACTCCGGATCTTGACTCTGCCGGGCGTCGTTTGCTTGTTTCATCAAACATCTGTTTGTTGACCCGAGAGTGGCTGACGTGAACCGCGATGGGCTCACGGGGCGAAAGTGATGCGTCTTCCGAACGGGTTTTTGACCCCCGTATTCATCTCGCCCGGTTCGCGGCAGCGGCGCTCAGCGAACCCGCACGATTTTCCGCCCCTGAATGATTGCCTCTGAATCAGAAGCGGCACGGCCCAGCAAAACCAGCTAGCCAACCCACTTCGTTCGAAGCCCGTTCCGATTTGAGCCGTCGTCAGCGCAAACCTCACGATTCGAAAAGTCACGAACCCGGTCGTCACGACATAGCTGCGGACCATCCATTCCCGGTGTTGTTCAATCAGGCCACGCCGAACAGCAGTAAACGCAAGAGAAGTTGTCACCACCCACGCGGTCGCCAGACCCAGCAACCCGGCTCCAAACACCCAGCCCAGCTCCGTCGTGGACGCCAAGTAATAGGCGGCTCCCGCGCTCACGGCGACACTCGTGATGTAAATCATGCCGAGCCGCCGGTGGACCGTTGGTCGCGCATCACTAATGCCCAGCCACAACTGGACCGGCCCCGACAGGAGCGCCACGGCTCCCATCGAGATGTGCAGCAGGAGCGGCCAACGCCGCGACCACCAATACGGCCCGAACGAGGACTCGTCGAGAGTCATGTAAGGCAATGCCTGCCCGACGGTAAATGCCAATCCTACTAGTCCAACCCCCCAAAAGAGGTAGAGCGTTCGTCGTCTCGAAATCCGCGTTGAAGGTGAACCCAGAGCGACTGTGGTGCTCATTGCGGACCTCGTAATGGGTAGCGAAGGCGAAGCGCTTCTGACCGGAACAGCGTAGCACACGGCAATTCTGCTAAGTAAGAGCGGAACGCACGATCCTGACACCCACTCTCGGCTCTACATACTGCGAACCAGCCTTCGCCATCGTTTGAGTGTCGAACGCGACACACGAAGGCGTTCAGCGGCCAATTGCACCGGCAGATCGGCGAGTTGCTGAAGAAGACGTAGTGGCGGAGAGTCGTTTTAGGTCGGCCCAGTCGCGTCCCTTGCGCCTTTGCCCGCCGCAGCCCCGCCACTACGCGCTCGCGAATCCGTTCCCGCTCGAACTCCGCCAGAGCCGCCAGAATGTGAAGTTGCAACTTGCCCGCAGGCGTGGTGCAGTCAATGTCCTCGCCCAAACTGACGAAAGCCACGCCGACATGATTCAGCTCTTCGAGCATCGTCACCAAGTGGCGCAGGTTGCGTCCCAGTCGATCCAACCGCCAGCACACGAGCACATCAAAGCGTCTACGCTTGGCATCCGTGAGCAGCGCATCGAGGGACGGTCGTCGATCCTTCGCACCGCTGATGCCGGTATCGACGTATTCAGTTGCCCGCCACCCGCGAGCCTCGCAGTAGCGCCGAAGCTCCAGTGTTGGTTCTCGCACGTCTGGTCGCTGGTTGATACGCGAGCGTAGATCGCTGCGCGGGTTGTTGTAGTCATGTAGTCACCGATTTTCCAGATATGCCTCAATGAGTCGTCGCAAGACGGCGATGGGGGATTGCCCCTCATCGCGCGTCCGTTGCTGAAACCGTTCCCAGAGTTCACGCGGGAAGTTCGCGCTCTCCCTGATGCTAAAGAGAATCTGGCGTTGACTCATGTGGTGTTCCTTCTCGTCCGGCGCGCAGAATCGCGTCGGCGGCTTTGAAGATCCTGCGGGCACTGCACTCCGGCACGTTCGCGCCCACACCCACCCAGTGCTGAATGTATCCGCGTGCCTCTTCGATGCCCGGCAGACCTAGTGCCGCGCAAACGAGCATAGCCGTAGCTTCGGCTTCGAGTTCGCGCAGATTACGTCGTGTCCGCTCATCGTCGCGCAGGTCGCCTTCTGCCGTGTGCCCGATGATGACATGGGCGATCTCGTGGAAGGTCGTCTTCAGCGGCTTCGCGGCAATGGGCGACACGGCGATGCTGCGACCACGGGCGAAGCCCTGGCAGTTACCATCCGGCAGATCGAAGGGAATCTCCGTCACGTTGAGGGCTACGAGAGCGCGTGTCTTGTCCCATGTGGCGGCCTGTGGCGGGACAAAGGCATTGCCATCCGTCTGACTCAGCACGAACCAGTTCCGCTTGTAGACAAAGCGGGTGAATGCGACATCTTCGCCGGTGGCGTTGCCCGCGTTATTGACCGCTTCGATAGTCCGCCTGCAGGGTGATGGGCATGCAGAGTTCGATGGCCTTCTCGCCCTTGCGGACATACCGTCCCAATTCCTTCCAGCGATTGAAGCTGAAAAGTGGTCCGAGCGGAATGCCTCGCGCGTGACACTGGATCATCGCCAGCATAATGTTCCCGAGCGAATAGTTATGGAATGCGCTGTAGGCTGCGCTGATGGTTCCAGGGTCCGTGGTGGCCGTGGCGAGAAGTGCGGCGAAGTCAGGTTGCGTCGTCGTTGTCGGCATCTGCTCACTCCTTCGAGGGCTGAATTGCCGTCGCGTGATTGCGACTGAAGAAGTAAACAGCAATAGGCGCGCCGATGAGTCAGTCAGTAACCATCAGCGATTCGCTGTGATGCGCAATCACATAGCCGACGAGCGGCAGACAATCGTCAGCGCAGTCGCCATATCGTTTGACTACCAACGATTAGCGGACGCGAATGCCCGGTCAGGATCATCGAGGACTAACCTGCAGCGACGGGATTCTCTTCACGCGAGCAGCAGATGCGAGGGTTCTGCCGCATCACCTCGGCTCGAAACGGCGAAGGGTCATGTCGGCGCGCTATCACCCAAGGGGGCCTCACTCCCTGCGTCGGCCATGTATGCAGGTGTATCCTCGAGGAGCGTGAACGATGCGGTCGTTGGCGGGAGGAAGCGATGTGGTTCAAGAAGTCTGCGCCTGTTGTATGTGCCGTCTGCGGTAGAGCCATCGATCCCCGTGAGCGGCGGTTCGTTGAGAAGAACCGGACAACAAGGATCGAGCGGCACACGCATGTGAAGTGCGCGTCCATTGCCACGCTTCAGCACCAGCCATAGAAGGTCACGTAGACGACGGTCGCGTCGTCGCCGTTGGGCAATTGGTGGCGTCGGGGGGTCATGCCGGGGCGCTATCACCCAAGGGGCCTCATGCCGTCGCCCTCGGCCATCGGCCTCATGGTCCATGGCCAGCCCGCAGCATTGCATGGCGATACCACACAGTTATCCAAGGGCGCGAACGAACGAACGACCCATTTCGGAATCAGCAATCATGACCGCCACCGTCCGCAGTCCCATCAAGAACGCTGCGCCTGCCAAGGTTGCAGGGTGAATACGTCTCTGCGAGAGGACATCGTGTAGCGCTAAGCCTACGAGACACAACACGAGTGCGTTGGTTGTCAATAGCGCGTTTCTCTCGTTTAACACCGGGACCAATCTCCACACTCGGCCGACAGCCGGTGTGACGATACTGATCGACGCAAGCAACATCATTCGCTTGTGCCACGCCGTGCGATGACGCATCAGGATTCCAGTCGCCGCGAAAACAACAAACGCGGCCAGTATTGCGAGATCCAACCACACCAGCCGGATTATTCGTGCGTCGATGGTCAGCCCGAGCGCAGTCTGTTGGGATGCCAGACTCAGTATGACCGGCCCAGTAACAGTTGCTACTAAAAGTCCGGTGCCGCCAACCCACCAACCCAATCGACGATGCAGGTCCGCACGCCCAGCGCGCACGAGGAGCGTTTGAATGACAAGACCGGCAAACCACGCGGTGAGAATACCGCCGTGCACCAGGACGTAACCGGGGACTCGCGGAACATCGAAAGCGGCTCTGAAGTAAAACGTGCGGCTGAACCCCGCGAGGACAGAGACCGACAGCATCGTCGACATTGCGCCGTAGAAACCAAAGCGCAGCCGCAGCTTTCTGCTCGCGCTCGGTGACGGATTGATTTGCTTAAGATGCCTGTTCGTGGCCGTAACAGGTGTATTCATCTCTCTTGAAGGTCGGCGCGGTTCTGTCGGCCTACGCTTGGAGTAGACCGCCGAGTCTCTCTGCGGCGAAGGCTGCCATACTCATCGGCCTTCCTCCCCGCGCTAAGCCCGATGCTGGTTGGAGGATAACACCGGCCTGCGCTAAACGACTCGCCCGTTGGGTTGGCGACGGTTCACCGCATTCATCACCCAGGGACTTATGCCTCGCCTCGGTGGCCAGTGGTGAAAACGTTCAACAGATGACCAGTGGCTACCGAGTTCACCGTATCGAGTAAACGACAACTGCGGCCAGTGCCTTGAAGCGTGGGGGATGCCCGGGCGCGGCATCCCCCAAGGGCCCCGCCCCTGTGCTCGGGCCCTCGTTGATTGCTACGAAGGCGTTATCGCGGGTTAGCCCTCACTTGCTCCTTCGAACCGCCTGCGCTTCGCCTTCGACGCTCCGAAAGATCAGTTGAGTTGGAGCACCGTTAGCGTCCTTAATGAACTCGATCTCTGCACCCCCGCCGATCAGCACGAACTCAGTGTCAGCGATTGGTGCAAGCGGTAATCCAATCTTGTCTCCGGGGCGCTGCAGCATCACCTGATCACCCGCAAGCGTGACGACGAAGACTCTCCCTGCTTCGAAACGACCTCCAGCGATGACCTCATAGGTTCCGGGGAATGCCGACAGGACACTTGACGCCAGTATGATGGCTGACATCTTCGCACCTGTGATTCTTGCGGCATCTCGCTCGTTTTGCTCGCAGACCTCTTCGAGCAATTCGGTGTCGCTAACTAGCTGAAGATCCACAGGGACCGTAAAGGGTCTGGTATACGCCCCTCGGTCATCAATCGTTATTTGGAGTTGCACATGTCCGAAATCGCGCCGTGTGAATCGCTCTGTCACACGTAGTTCCTCGGTGTGGGGATGACCGGCGAGATCGAGCCACGTCTTGTCGTTGAAGCCCGCGCTCTCGACCACGAGTGTGTCGCCGTCCCAGTGTCCAACTGAGTAGCCCATCCACGTCGGATTCGGATCGTCCGGAAGCGTGCGGCTGTCCATGAAGACTTGCCGGTCAAGACTCCCAGACTCATACAGCATGATGATTAAGCTCCGGGTTTGAATGATCTTCACCATCGCCATCATCGCTCTCACGGCCGGACCGGGCGGCAGGCACAGTGCGACTGGGTTTACCCGCGCAAAATCGAAGTCTGCGATGCGCTGCTTCGTCAGAGCCGCTGCCCACGGGAGAAATTCCTTCACCGACAGATCGGCGGTGATATTCATCTGGTAGCCACCGGCATTCGGTTGCCATAAGCCCGAGAGGTCAGGCTTGCCTTCTGCCGTGCGCGGTGTTGGTGCCGACAGGTCGGGTTTGCCGTCGGGCGCTCGCGGAATTGCTGGTGTCGGGTATTTCAGCCATTGGCCCGTCACTGGAGCAATCGTCAACACTATCAGGGCGGCCGTCATGCACAGCGTGCCCGTCCACTGAGCCACCGGGTTCCATTCCCGATCACCCGTGTCTTCTGGATTGACCATAGAGTGGCTCCGATTTTGTGTGTGTGCTAACTAGAGGGAGGCATCGAAACAGGCGCTTTACGACCACACCTGCGAATCGCTGGGCAGCGCAACCTGACGATGCGCCGGATTCTAGCAGACGCAGACGACACTCCGGGCTCAGCGTCTACCCGAGATCATCAGATCCACTGAACGGCACAATCACAGACTCGAAGCGATGGGGTCAAGTCGGCGCGGTATCACCCATCGGGACCCTACTCTTGCCTCGGGCCGCCGCGCATCTCAGAGTGATGGTGCCGATTCGCTGATCGCTTGTCGCCCATCGAGCTGTCGCTTGACAATGTTCAGATTAAGCGCATGATGTCGGCGTATGGCTGCCGAGCAAGGACAGCGGCGCCAAAGCGGAATACGACTAAAGCATCTCGGGCATTGGACACTCAAAATCACTTCCGCGCGGATAGTTCTAGTTGGCAGTGTGGTTTTGACACGAGTGTTCCTGCCCCGTAGAGATCCCTCTCTGGCCCAGATTCAAGCGGCTGAAGAAGACCCAACAATTCATCGGGTCGCCGGATATCAGAACAGCCCCCAAAACCCTCAGGGACCTGCGCACGAGACTCTCAGTTGGAATGACCTGGTATTTCGAGCTCTCAAAATAGCTGCGCCCCGCCTGCAGAATAACTGCGATGCGTTCTGAGGAGGCTTTATGAACAAAAAAAATGCCGGACCGAAGCCAGGGTTCGCGTTTAAGTTCGGGACTTTGGTGGCAATGTCCAGCGTAATGCTGTTGGTGCTAGGAACTCCCACGCATTCCAGAGCCAAGAACGGATGCTCAAACGCTTCGCTGCAGGGCAGCTACGGTATTCAAGCGACAGGAGGAGCGGACATCGGACCGATTGCCGTCGGCCCGCCATGGCCCTCGATTGCCTTTGTGGGCGTGCTCACGTTCGACGGCAAGGGTCAGTTCGCCGGAAACCTGACGCTCCGACTGAATACCTCGAGCGGCCCCATAACTCAATCCCACGTGCCCTACACCGGAACCTACACAGTGAACCAGGATTGCACCGCCGAGGATACTTTGGTCAACATGCTGACCGGCGGATCGAACACACATGAACTGATCCTGGTGGACCACGGTAGGAGCTTTTATCTCCTCGTGACGACACAGGGCGCCCCGCCCATCGTCAGCGGCGAGGGGCGCAAGCAATTTCCAGGGGAGAGCGACCGAGACTAGCGGTGCGGCGACTCACGGCCGACCTGAGTGCGCTCCTGAGTCGAGGCCGGCGCGCTACAACCCACGGAGCCCCGGCACCTGTCGTGGGCCCACATGAATGCGGATGTATTCCCGATCACGCGGTGGCCATGCCGCATAGCTCGTGGGAGGAAGTGAAGTGGTTCAAGAAGCCTGCGCCTGTTGTCTGCACCGTATGCAGTAAGGAGATCGCTTCCCGCGAGCGGCGGTTTGTTGAAAAGAACCGGACAACAAAGATCGAGCGGCACACGCATGTGAACTGTGCAGCGCAGCAGATGAGGAAGGGGACGGTTCACCAGAACACCCCCCGACCGTAACAACTATCGGCTGCGTCATTACTCAGGGCGCTCCAGAGCGTCATGTCGGCGCGCTATCACCCAGGGGCCCCGTGCCCTCGTCTGGGCCAGAGGTTCACTTCGTTGGCACGAGTCGCTTCAATTCCTCGAACCAATTGAGCATCACGTTGATCTTCGTAGCCGCTCCGCTGTCCTCGCCCGAGTCCAACATAACGAAGCTCTCGCCATCCGGCGAAGCGTCGTAGTTGATGCGATCGCCGCCCCGAACGAATGGTCCAGTGAACAGCAACCGTGGTCGGCCGGCGCTGAACGTCGGCTGAGTCGTTACGGCTACCACCATCATGGCGTCGCCGTTGCGGTAGAAGAGCTCACGTCCACGGCGATCCCACACAGGCTCCGATCCGCCATCAACCGAAATGGTGTGACTCTCGCCCGATCCCGGAAAGGGCCGCACGTACACTTCCGTTCGGCCTGATTCGTCGGAGACATACGCCAGCCATCGCCCGTCTGGCGAGAAGGTAGGCGACGATTCGGTGAATCGCGACGGCGCAAAGGGCGCGGGCTGACTGCCAGGGGATAGGGACAACGACCAGAGGTCTCCACGGTCGGCAAACACGACGGCGCCAAGAGCTGACCACGCGATCTCGGTTGTCGGTCCAACGACGCGATCGGTCGGGCCCAAGCGCTCTTCGACGCCGCCAGTCGCCGGTCGTGCAGCCAAGTGATACCCGCGCTGGTCTCCCGGATACGAAACATAGGCGATCCGCTGTCCGTCAGGAGCCCACACCGGGTTGTGGTTGTCGTTCTCCGGCGTCAGTCTGGTCGTCCTGCCTTGTCCGATGTCGAAGACGTCGATTGAGCAACGGGCTCCGCCGATCTGCCACGAGAGCCGGTCTCCTGAGGGAGAGAACCTGGGTCGAGTGTAGTTGTTCACTGCGAGCGGCAGCGAGCGAGTTGCTCCCGCACGATCGACGAGCGTGATTCTTTTTTGGCCTGGTGTCGCTCCCGGGATATAGACACAGCTTCCATAACTCGAACAGCTGAAGGTGCCGAAAAAGTCTTGTCGTACACCCGTCAAGACCTCGACGGGTGTACCCACCGTCTCCAGCCGTTGGACGTCGAAGCGTACGGCCATGAGTGCGCCCCCGCGCAGGAACACGAGATGCCCGGTTGGCAGGTAGCGAGGCATGATGCCTCGTTGCAGCAGCACGCGCCGTTCGCCAGTGCTGATCTTCAAGACGTCGATCGAGCGGTCCTCAGTACTATCGCCACCGCTGTCCGAGGAGACAAGCAGAGCCGCCCCACCTGGAATGAAATCCGGAAACAGCGCACTGCGTGGGCGATCGATGACTCCGTTGGCTTGCTGTGGAAGAAGTGGCCGACTCGTCCCGCCAGATGCAGCAATTTCCGCGAGCCCCATCGGGCTCGGATAAACGATCGTGTCAGCAGGTCCCCATGTTCCGGCCAGGCCATACGGCGGGCCTACATCGGCGAGTTCCACCACGACTCCGCTTGTTGTCGAAACCTTCTTGAGCTTGCCATTGGCGAAGAACCCGAGCCACATCCCGTCGGGCGAGAAGAAGGGAGCAGTAGCTCGTTGCGTATCCGGCAGCGGACGAGAAGCGAAATCATTTAGTGAACGGATATACAACTGCGGAATCCCGCCGCGACTCGCGACGTACGCGACTTGCTCGCCGTTCGGCGAGATGACAACCGAAACACCTTCTGTCAGCTCGGTTCCGGCGGGGATCGATAGCGAGAGACGAGCGAGGCTCGGTGCCGAAGGTGCGGCCGCAGGCGGACGGAGCCACACTGTCACCGCCGAAGAGGCGGCCATCGCGATCAGTCCGACCGATAATGCGACCGGCAGAGAGACGAAACCACGACGGACGGACGGAATCTCCGTATCCTCGGGCGATGCGAGCACGTCGTCGAGTTCGAGTCGAACTGCACCGGCATCCCCCAAACGCTGGCGGGAGTCTTTTCGCAGACATCGTCGCATCAGCTCGCGGACGCGTGGCGGCACCGCCGGCGGCAAACCGTCCCAATTCACTTCGCTCTTAATAACGGCCGCCAGGACTTCGCCGACGTCGTCGCCGTCGAACGCGCGCCGGCCGGTGAGCATCTCGTACAAGACACACCCGAAGGCCCAGAGGTCACTACGTTTGTCTGCTGGCCTGCCTTTGGCCTGCTCGGGCGACATGTACGCCGCCGTACCGAGAATCACGCCAGCCATGGTCATCGCGGGCGTCGTGATCGTGGGCGATTGCGCGGCAACTGTCGCACCAAGCCCACCAGTCGGATCGGACCCGTAGCCCGGCTCCACGATCTTTGCCAAGCCGAAGTCCAGCACCTTCACTGTACCGTCGGCGCGTACCTTGACGTTGCCAGGCTTCAAGTCGCGGTGAATGATGCCCCGCTCGTGCGCGGCTTCGAGGGCATCGGCAATCTGTCTAGCGATGGGCAACGCTTCCTCGACGGGAATGGGACCCTGTGCGATACGGTCTGCCAAAGTGGAGCCCTCGACGAGCTCCATGACGAGAGCCCGGATCCCGTCTGCTTTCTCCAGACCGTGAATGATGGCGATGTTCGGGTGATTCAGCGAGGCAAGCGTTTTGGCTTCGCGGTCGAACCGCGCCAGCCGCTCTGGATCCTGCGCGAACGTGTCCGGCAGAACCTTAATGGCAACCTGACGACCAAGGTTGGTATCAGTCGCCCGATATACCTCACCCATGCCGCCGACGCCGATTCGGGCGGTCACTTCATACGGACCGAGGCGGGCGCCAGGAGACAGGGCCATTCTGGCGAGATTCTACGCGATGGTCGCGAGTGACGGTGTAGTCTCTCCCTAAACGCGGGTTGGGGCAGCGACGGAGCGATATCGCCTGAGTTCGATTCGAGCAGTCCGCCGCCCTCGCGGTGATCGACCGCTTTCAACGCAACACGTATAATCCCGCACGGAGTCCACCACGGCCATCACGCCTGGCGCCAACATCGGAGCCTACCGAATCGAAGCCCTGATCGGCGAAGGGGGCGTCGGGCAGGTATATCGCGCCCGCGATACACGGCTCCACCGATCAGTCGCGATCAAAATGCTTCGCGGAGACGTCGATCCGGTGGCGCGACAGCGTTTCGAACGTGAGGCAGTGGCGGCGTCTGCACTGAATCACCCGCACATCCTGACCGTGCACGAGGTCGGCGAGACCGACGGCCATCCGTACCTCGTGACGGAGTTCGTCGATGGCGGCACGCTCGCCGAGTGGGTCCAGTCCGCCCCGCGATCGAGGCGCGAGATCCTCGAATTGCTCTCGGGCGTCGCCGACGGGCTCGCGGCGGCGCATGAGGCGGGCATTCTTCATCGCGACATCAAGCCACACAACATCCTCGTGATGCAGATCGGGCACGCGAAGCTCGCGGACTTCGGCCTCGCGAGGGTGACCACCGATATTGAGGCGTCGGGCGAATCGGTGACGACCACGTACGTGGGGACCGAGCCAGGATTGGTCGTCGGGACGATTGGCTACATGTCGCCGGAACAGGTGAGCGGGCAGCGACTCGATGCCCGCAGCGACATCTTCTCGTTCGGCATCGTGCTATACGAACTCCTGACCGGCCGTCGTCCCTTTCAAGGTCCCAGCGCCGTGGCGGTGATGCATGCGATCGCCAGCGAGCCGGCTCCGACGTTGCCGCGTGACATCCCCGACGGGCTTCGCGCGGTCGTGGAGAGAGCCCTCGAGAAAGACCCCGCGCGACGTTATCAGACGATGCGCGACTTGGCGGCAGACCTGCGCAGGGTAATGCATCCGACGACGGCGGCGGGCGCCACGGCGCTGATGCCACTACGCCGGTGGCGCCTCGTTGGTATCGCGAGTGCGGCCGTCCTTGCGATCATCGTCTGGCTGGTGGTGGCCACGGGAAGGCTGCCGGGGAGCCGTGGTGATCCTGCGGTGCAGTCGCTAGCGGTCCTGCCGCTCAAGCCGCTGCACTCGCAGGGCGACGACGGCCAATTGGGTCTCGGGCTCGCCGACACTATCATCATGCGGCTGGGGCAGATCGATGGGATCACCATTCGACCCACGAGCGCCGTGCGTCAGTATGCGGCGCCGGAGACGAACGCGCTCGAAGCCGCGCGCACACTCACAGTGGACGCCGTATTGGATGGCTCGATTCAGCGGTCAGCCGATCGCCTGCGCGTGAGCATGGCCCTCATGCGCGTGAGCGATGGCAGCACGCTGTGGACCCAGACGTTCGACACGGCCTTTGCCGACATCTTCGCCGTCGAGGACGAGATTGCCAACGGGGTCGTGGCGCAACTGCGGCCGCGGCTGAATGAGGACGATCGTCAGCGGCTGGCGAGACACTTCACGGCCAGCCCCCAAGCGTATGAGTACTACTTAAAGGGCGTGGCAACCTTCAGTACCCTCGGCGCCGCGTCAGCCAATGTGGTCGGGAACGTGGGCGCGGGCATCGAGCTGCTCGAACGTGCCGTGGCGATCGATCCGACGTATGCGTTGGCGTACGCGCAATTGGCGCTGGCCTATGCGTGGCGTGCCGCGATAGAAGGAGACGAGGCCGCAGAGGCCCGCGCGCGCGAGGCGATCGCCCGAGCCGATGCGCTCGACCCCAGCCTCGCCGAGTCCCATGTGGCTCGCGCCCGTCTGCTCAATAGCCCGTCAGGCGGTTACCAGCTCGTCCCCGCCTTTGAGGCGCTGCGGGCCGCGCAGGCGATCAACTCCAATGTCGGAAACTACGACATGGGAGACCTGCTGGCCGAAGCCGGTATGCTCGAGCCAGCCCTGCGGTACCTTCGTCGCGCGATCGACATCGATCCGACGAACGAATCCGCGCGGGCTGGGATTCCGAACGCATACTGGTACAACGCAATGTACGAGGAAGCGATTGCGGCCAATCAGGAACTCACACGACCCGTCGCATGGTCGTTCTTCTACTACGTCGGGGCGGGGCGACGTGAGGACGCACGACGCCAAATTGACGAGGCCCTCGCGCGGAATCCGAAAAACCCCGCCGCGACTGGGGGGCGAGCGCTGCTGCTCGCGTGGGAAGGTCGACACGCTGAAGCCAAGGAGCTGCTCCCGGAACCTGCTCCTGCCGAGCGTCGGGCGCAGACATACCATCACGGCACGTACATTCGCGCCTGCGTGTCCGCGCTCGGCGGCGACGCAAAGAGCGCCGTCCGTTGGCTGCAGGAAACCGTAGACACCGGTTTGAGGGTCTACCCCGCGTTCGTCCGTGACCGGTGCTTCGATCGCATCCGTCAGAGCGCGCAGTTCATGCGTTTCATGGCGGAGTTCAAGCCGATCTGGGAAGAGTACGAGCGGCGATTGCGATAGCAGGTTAAGCACGGATATCAGCTCCTCACCAGCTTGCGCACGTGGCCCGAGCCTGTCGAACATCCCGAAACAGCAGGCCAGAGGCAATCGAACGCGCGAGCCTCGCGTGATTACGTGGTGAGAATGTCACACGGTGATGTCGGGCAGCTGTCACCCAAGGGCCTTACGATCCCACGCCGGTTCGGGTTCGCGGCGAAGCGCGGTGGCTCAATCTGACTGTTTGCCAGGGTTCGCAAAGCTTCGGAAGAAGCTATCGTTCCGCCATTGTGGGGCGCGATCGGCGTTCGCAATTCTGACACTGAGCCGAGTCATGAGTCGGTTGAAGCGGTCCGCCGCCTGCAGATCGACAGGCTGGTTTAGATCATCCGAGGGGGCATGGTAGCGGCTGCTGAACCATGCCGTGGCAATCTTCTCTTCCTCCGAGCCGGGTTCCCAACCAGCACTTAGGAACAAGGCTGGCACGCCCCGTTTGATGAAGCTGTATTGGTCGCTGCGGATGAATATGTTCCTCTCGGGCTCTGGGTCATCTTGCACGGTCACGCCCACCTCTTTCGAGGCCGCTTCGAGATAGCTCGCCAAGTCCGATTCACCTACGCCATAACCACGCACGATTCGGAGCGGCACGATCGGCAGGAACATATCCAGGTTGATGTTTGCAACGATATTCGTGATTGGGACCGTGGGACGGCCTGCAAAGAACTTTGATCCGAGAAGTCCGATTTCTTCGCCGGTGGACGCAAGCAACAGCAGCGAACGCTTCGGCTGTTCACCGGTGTCGCGGAGCCTCCGTGCCACCTCCAGGAGAGTGGCGACGCCGGAGGCGTTGTCCATCGCACCGTTGTAGATGGAGTCTCCATTGATAGGGTCAGCGATGCCGACATGATCCAGGTGCGCCGAGAGGAGAACATACTCGTCCTTCAGTTTTGCATCGCTTCCTGGCATCACGGCAAGGACGTTGTTTGACGTCAGCGACGATTGCGAATATGTGATCACGCCACGTAGTCTGCCTGGAACCTCGAACTTTGGGAGCGGCTGTTTTGCGGCGTCCAACTTTAGGATTTCTGCGAATCGCTCGCCGGGGATTCCCATTAGACTTGCCGCATACGTCGGATTCACCGAAGCAGCCACGTTTATGGATGTCCCCATCTTCATTGAAGGATCGGTCAAGTCCATCGTCTGACCGAGTTGGGATCGCATGGCCGACATTCGTTCCCACGGGACCTCTTCGAGACGAGGGTTCGGAATGACCAGCACCCCCGCTGCCCCGAGTTTTTGAAGGGTGCGCAGGCGCTCCTCGATCGAAGAATAGTGAGCAGCAACTGTCGAGGGAACGGTAGCGGGCGCGCCGGTTAGCAAGACCACAACTTTGCCGTTTACGTTCAGTCCAGAGAAATCATCGTGATTGTCCTCGGGGACGATGAGGCCATAGGGGATCGCTTCGCCCGATCGCCTCGCGCCGGCTTTCGCACGTCTCCCATCAAAGGCAGCGGACCCGATTCACAGCGCCCTTCAATTCACTGCATCACTGTCTCGAGGTCTTTCGTTCTCCACGGAGCACACATCACTACGGTTCTCTTTGCGAACGCTGTGACGATCTGATGGTCGTTGTCGGTGCGCGACTTGCTTGAATGAAGTCGGCCCCCCGAGGTGTTGGAAGCACCACGAGGAGCCTAAACCAGCAGCAGCTACTGACTGCCGACTGGCCTGCCGCCATTATCGCAGCGCCGGTTGGCCTCCACGTGGAGACCAACATGACCCCATCTCATTCTCCTTGGCTCTCGGCGAAAGAAGCCGCCGAGCACCTCGGAGTTTCAACCCGAACCCTTTACGAATTCTGCAGGACCGAAGGCCTTCGCCACGCAAGGCTCACGAAGAGCCCGAATGGCGTGATGCGCTTCAAACGAGAGTGGCTTGATGAATGGCTCGAGGCGAGGGCGGAAGGCGGCGTCAGATGAGGAATGGATCTGCACGCGCCATCGGATACCTTCGCGTCAGCACCGACCAGCAATCGGAGAGTGGGCTTGGACTCGACGCTCAGCGCAGAGCGATCGAGCAAGCTGCTCACCGTCAGGGATTGCTGGTCGCCGGCGTTTATGAGGACGCAGGCCTGAGCGGGTCGAAGGACATTGAAGATCGACCTGGCCTGCTGGAGGCGGTAAGCGCCCTGAAGAGGGGCGATGTGTTGTGCATTGCGAAACGAGATAGGCTGGGTCGCGACGTCGTTGCTGTCGCTTTGATCGAGCGGCTGATCAGTCGCAAAGGTGGGAGGGTGCTCTCCGCTGCTGGTGAAGGGACGGACTCCTACCTGCTTCTCCTCGGGATGCGGATGAAAGTCTGATATCAGTCCCGCAACCCTTGCGAGGAACTCTTGCTGGAGTTGATCTCGAGTGAGGGTGGAGAGTTCCTTTCCGCCTTTGGTGAGGGTCTTCTTGAGCCACTTTCTGATCGCGATTGGCCCGAAGCCATCGATTGAATCCCAGGCGTTGGCGCTGCAGGAGAAGGCATCGAGGAAGGCAGAGATCAGAAAGTCTCCTCGGAGGTTGGTTGACACGCGAGAAGGAGCGGAGTCGAGGACTCCGGTGCCAAAGCTCTCGCCGTTGTCTTTCAACAGGGCGCGAGCGAACCTTCGGTCCGCGCCAACTCCTCCCGGGCCTACGGCGATGATCCTCCTGCCGTTGGCATCGTCGACCCAATAGACTCGCTCACCCAAGGGAAGCCGGAACGCAAACAAATGCCAGTCGGAGGAGTAACCCGGGAAGCTGTCCCACTCCAGCGTGAATAGCCTCCTGCTGATACCGTGTGGATCGTTCCCGGGGTCCAGGCCTGCGTGGGCGCTGATCGCGTCGAGAGGAACGGGACGCGAAGGGATACGGAATTTGGGGAAGTCAGCATGACCGGCGAAGTCTTTTGTCAGCGCCTCAACTACTTCGATGAACTCGGATAGAAGGGGATCGCCTTGAGTATTCCTATCGGACACTGGTGCCTCCATGAGGCACCCCGGAGTTTGCCGACCTTTTTAGATCGACCGCATCGTCCCTCGTCAGGACATCGCACCGTGACCAGCGACTCGCTGGGTCGGTTGCGGGAGCGCGAATGCGCTCTCTCCGAGGATGCTACAGCTCTGATTATAGCCGAGCTTGTGTGTGCTATTTCTCTAAGCACCTCTTACATAGACCGCGAGCCTAAGCAGCACCCCTAGCCCCATCACAACGTCGCATGACGTGCGATAGCGGGTGATCGGGGTGTGCGGCGTCAACTATTTTTGCCGGTCGCATTGACTCGCCCTTTCTGTTACCGAATGGCGGTCGTTGCCTCACAAAGTCTGCTACCACTGTGGCAGACCCAAGGAGGACACGATGGCACGAACGATCAACGCGGAGACCCGCCAGGATCTACTGCAAGCGATTCGGGAGCGGTATCGAAGCGGCCTGAAGGAAGAGAAACTCCGCATTCTGAATGAATTCGTGGCGGTGACCGGCTATCACCGCAAGCACGCCATTCGCCTGTTCAATGCGCGGGCCGTCACGAGCGGTATCGTCCGACGGGCGCGCCTCCCTGTGTACGACGACGCCGTCCGGGCGGCGATCGTCGTGTTGTGGGAAGCATCTGACCGGGTCTGCAGCAAGCGGCTCAAGCCGCTCCTGCCGATCCTTGTCTCGGCCTTGGAACGCCACGGACACCTCGCGCTGGACGCCACGGTCCGGGTGCGCGTGCTGTCCGCCAGCGCGGCGACCCTCGATCGTTTGCTGCGCTTCACCCGCGTCTCGGTCACCGGACAACACGTACGCCGGCGCGCGATGCCCGCCGTGCAACGTAATGTACCCGTACGCACGTTCGCCGAGTGGGAGGAGCCGCTGCCCGGTGACATGGAGGCCGATCTCGTCAGCCACGGCGGCGACTCCGCCGCCGGGAGCTTCGTCCACACACTCACGCTGACAGACGTCGCCTCCGGATGGACCGAGTGTGTGGCGCTGGTCGTCCGCGACGGCGCGTTGGTCGCGGCGGCCCTGGAGCACCTGCGCACGAGCATGCCCTTTCCCCTACGCGGGTTTGATACCGACAACGGTGGCGAGTTCATGAATGAGACCGTGGCGGCCTACTGTCGGTTGCATGAGATTCCATGTACATGGTCCCGCCCGTATCACAAGAATGATCAGGCGTGGGTGGAACAGAAGAACGGCTCGGTCGTGCGCCGGCTCGTGGGTTATCGTCGCCTGGAGGGACTCGCGGCGGCCGAAGCGCTCTCGCGGCTCTACGCCGCCTCTCGACTCTTCGTGAATTTCTTTCAGCCTTCCTTCAAGCTCGCGTCCAAGATCCGGACCGGGGCGAAGGTCCGCAAGACCTATCACGCACCCGAGACGCCCTACACGAAGCTCCTCGCCTCCGTGGCCATCAGTACTGAGATGAAGGAGCGGTTGCGCGCGGTGGCCGAGCAACTCGACCCGTTACGGCTGCTGGAGGAGTTCGATCGGTGCAAGACCACTTGGCGGCGCTGTCCGCTGGGCAGACGACCCACGTCGCCGTTCGCCACGAGGGACACCTCGAGGGCTTCCTCAAGGGTCTGGCCTCCGCGTGGCAACACGGCGAGGTCCGCGCCACCCATCGGCGCGAGCCGCGGCCCACGCGTGATTGGCGGACCCGGATAGATCCGTTCGAGCGCGTGTGGCCGTGCGTGCGCACGTGGCTCGAGGCCGAGCCCGACCGTGTCGGCAAGGAACTCTTCGTCCGCCTCCAGGCTGAACTCCCCGGCGTCTTCCCGGATGGTCAGCTGCGCACCTTTCAACGCCGGGTCAAGGAGTGGCGACAGGCGGCCGCGCGCCACCTGGTCTTCGCCTCGTCATCAGAGGACGCCGCATGAGGCGCGGCGCGGAGGTGGCTGGTCAACGAAACGGCGGCTGTGATAGGTCGCACGGCCATCCGCCCTCGTCAGCTCTGGGTGCGTGTCGGCCACCAGTGTTCCGGAGTGTCGCTGGGCGCCTCCGCGCCTGTCGGCGCTCCGGCGCTGGCCGTTCAGAACGCACACCGATCGATCCTGTTCGGCGGTAGCATTTCGAAATGAGGCAACACGGGCGGCAGATCTAATTGTCGCCGCGCACCAGCGAATCGATGGGTAGCTGCAATTCGTGGAACCGAAGAGTGAGCGGAGTCGCAGGGCGATTGCGTTGCCGAAAATTGCTGCAAGGGTGCTGAAAGGCCATCGGACCAAGCAACTTGAGGAACGGTTGGCGGCTGGGGGCCGATGGAATGACTCTGGACTCGTGTTTACAAGCACTTCAGGAACACCGCTCGATGAGCGCAATGTGCGTCGGGCATTCAAGGACATTCTCGCAGCCGCGAAACTGCCCAGAATCCGGATCCACGATCTCCGTCATACCTGCGCCTCGCTGTTATTGGCTCAGGGCGTTCACCCGAGGGTAGTCATGGAAACGTTGGGTCACTCGCAGATCAGCCTGACCCTGGACACCTATTCCCACGTCCTCCCTGCGCTTCAGCAGGAAGCTGCCCGCCAGATCGACACCCTCCTCGCCGCCGAGGGTTAGGCTGTAGTTAGGCTGTAGTAAACGCCGAAAAGTGGTGAGCCGCGAAGGAATCGAACCTTCAACCCGCAGATTAAGAGTCTGCTGCTCTGCCAATTGAGCTAGCGGCCCAGAGGTGTGACGCGCGGATGCAGAAGTCAGGAGGCGGAATTCAGAAGCGCTGATCCTTTATATCAATTCAATCGCCGGCAGCGAAGCCCCTACGTTTGACTCTTGCCCTTTGACTTTGCTCGCGCAGCGAGCATTGGCGCGCCCGGCAGGATTCGAACCTGCGGCCTTTGGCTCCGGAGGCCAACGCTCTATCCAGCTGAGCTACGGGCGCTTCGCTCGCTCGCATTGCTCGCTCGCTCAAGATCAAAGTCAACTGCCCAACATCGAAAGTGGCGGTGAGCGTCACCTTTGACTTTTGGTCCTTGACCTTGCGCGCAGCGAATGGCGCGCCCGGCAGGACTCGAACCTGCGACCTACGGATTCGAAGTCCGGCGCTCTATCCAACTGAGCTACGGGCGCGGCAAGCGATCATCATATCATTCCCCAGCTGAACTCTTCCTTCCTCAAGGAGACGATCTGACATGCGCCTGCGCTTCCTCGCCGCTGGCCTCGTGCTGGCGCTCGCACTCCCGGCGTCCGCTCAGCAACCGGCGGCGCCACAACCGGCTCCCGCCGATCAGGCACAGGACCCCGATCACCCCGTGTCCTTCGAAGAGCAGATCGTCGTGACCGCCTCGAGAACCGATCAGCAGCTCGTGAACGCGCCCGCCTCGGTCAGCGTGATCACCAACGAAACGATTCAGAACACGCCCGCGACCAATATGGGCGATCTCCTGCGCGCCGTGCCCGGCATCAACATCTCACAGCTCACGGCCCGCGACGTCAACATCACCACACGCGGTGCCACGTCCACGCTGGCCACCTCGCAACTCGCGCTCGTGGACGGCAGGAGCGTGTATCTCGATTTCTTCGGCATGGTGATGTGGGATCTCGTCCCCACGAATCCGAGCGAGATCAAACAGATCGAAGTCATCCGCGGACCGGCCTCCGCCGTGTGGGGCGCCAATGCCATGACCGGCGTCGTCAACGTCATCACGCTGTCGCCACGCGAGCTGGCCGCCACTGGTCGCGGTGAATCGTTGACGATTGGGGCCGGTTTCTTCGACCGCGACGCGACCGGCGTCGACAACGGCACCGGCGGACTGTTCTATGTGAATGGAACGCACGCCCAGGCCGTCAACGACAAGTGGGCCTACAAGTTGTCGGCCGGTTACTTCTCCCAGGACCCGCTGCCGCGACCGACCGGGACCATCCCGAATTCGTTCAACACGCCCTACCCGCCCTACACGAACAAGGGCACGGCCCAACCCAAGTTCGACGCACGCGTGGATTACGCGCTGGACAATTCGGCGACGCTCGTCTTCTCGGGAGGTGTCGCCGGCACCGAGGGCATGATCCACAGCGGCATCGGTCCCTTCGACGTCGACAGCGGATCGACGCTGACCTATTTCAGCGGCCGCTACCAGAAGGGCGGCCGCCGCATCGCCTTCTTCACGAACATCCTCAACGGCGACGCGACGAACCTGCTCTCTCGAGATCTGTCCGGTCAGTTCCTGCCGTTGATCTTCGACACGAAAACGTTCGACATCGAGGCCTCCGATCTGCGAACGCTGGGGTCACGTCACATCCTGACCTATGGCGGCAACTACCGTCACAACAGCTTCGACATCTCGATCGCTCCCAACGGCGACAATCGCAACGAGGGCGGCGCCTACGCGCAGGACGAGATCTTTCTCAGCGATCGGTTCAGATGGGTGATCGGGGGACGGGTCGACAAATTCTCGTCGATCGACAACGCGGTGTTCTCGCCGCGCACGACGTTCATGTACAAGCCGTCGCTGAATCAGACTTTTCGCGTCTCGTTCAACCGTGCGTTCAGAGCGCCGTCCTTCATCAACAACAACCTCGACGTCGTCCTCCTGAACCAGGCCAATCTCAGCGCGATCTCACCGGCGCTCTCGGCCTTTGTATTCCCGTTCCGCGCTGTCGGCAACCCCGACCTCAAACAGGAGTCGATGACGGCTTACGAGATCGGCTACACGGGCGTGTTGAACAGGCGCGCCACCGTGACGGCGGCGGTGTATTGGAACACTACTGATGACGGGATCTTCTTTACGCAGGCCGGACGCTACACGGCAACCAATCCGCCGGTCACGTGGCCTCCACAGATTCCGACGTTCGTGTTGAACCTGATTCCACCACCAGGGCTGCCCTCGCTCTTCACGTATCAGAATCTTGGAACGGTGCATGACAAGGGCATCGAGCTTGGTGTGGACGCGGTGGTCAATCGCCACCTCAGCGTGTTTACGAACTATTCCTACCAGGCCGATCCCGATGTGGAGGGCTTCGATCCGAGCGAGATCAACTTTCCGGCGAACAATAAGTTCAACATCGGCTTCAACGGCAATTACGAGAGGTATTTCGGAAACCTGAGCGTCAACTACACGGACTCGGCCTACTGGCAGGACGTGCTGGATCAGCGCTACGCCGGCACGACCGACGCGTTCACGCTGGTGAATATGGGACTTGGAGTGAAGTGGTCGCAGGATCGTCTTGTCACGAGTCTCAAGATCAACAACCTGCTGAACAGCGAAGTGCAGCAACACATCTTCGGCGACATCATCAAGCGCCAGGTGGTCGGGGAGGTCAGATACTCGTTCTAGCTACGCCGGGTCCAAAGAGCAGGACGCGGCCTACGCGTCGGGTCTAAAAAGCAAGACCCAGCCTACTCAACGGCGAACGCGAGCAGCACGTTTCCCGGGCGTCCGATCAGACTCACGTACCCCGAGTTGACGTAGACCATCCCGCCGGAGACGACGACTCCGGGACCATCGATGGCGCCGCCCTTGGCTTTCACGCCATTGACGGTCTGGAACTCCTGGTTGGTGTTGAACGACCAGACGGTGGTCCCGTCGTCGGCGGCGTGCGCGCGGATGCCGCCGTCCATCGAGACCGAGAACACGATGCCAGGGATCGCGGTGACCGCTGCGCCCTGCGCCTGACTGCATCCACGCTCGGTGCCGCAGAGCCGTGCCTCGGCGTCCTTCGACCAGGCGACCGCGCCGGTGTCCACGTTCACTGCGCGGAGGCCGCCCGCTGCTCTGGCCGGACCGTTGATGCTGAAGTACACCTGCCGTGCGTCAGCGGCCGCGCCCCACTGGCCACCAAGGCCCGCGCCGTCGCTCGTCTTGTATTGCCACACGAGCGCCCCCTGCTTGTCAGGGTCGATTGCGTAGGCCATGCCTGACTTCTGCTGGACGATGAGGATGTCCGAGCCGTTGGTACGCTTGGCAAGTACAGGCGACATCGAGAAATCGTGGTCGGGACCGAGATCGTTCGGGCAGTTGGGATTCTCATCGCCTCGCTTGCAGCCGCCCACCCAGACGTCCTGCGTCGGCTGGAAGGTCCACAGGATTTTCCCGGTCGCCATGTCGAACGCCACGACCGCGTCGCTCGTCTTCGAGTTCGGCTCGGAATAGGCGTTGCCGGTCGCGACGTAAATCGCGCGCCGGCGAGCGTCGACGGTTGGAGCAGCCCAGATGCCGGCGCCCGCCGGCCCCCAGAGCTGAACGCCGTCTTTGTTTTTCCCGCGCGGCTTGGGCTCTTCCATCGTGTAGGTCTTCCAGATCAGTGCGCCGGTGTTTGCATCGAGCGCGCTGACGCTGCCTCTGAACGTGCAGCACTCGTACTTGGACGATCCGCCCTGGCCTTCTTCGCCCACGCCAGCGACCGGTACGTAGACGCGGCCGTCGTACACGGTCAGCGATCCGGTCGACTTGGCGTAGACGTGATCGTCCATCTTGCGGTTCCAGATCTCTTGACCCGTCTCGGTATCGACGGCGTATGCGTTGGCACCGCCGTCCGCCACATAGACAGCGAAGCCGTTCGTGCCGTTCGCGCGCTTGTAAGGTCCAACCGACGGTGCCGTCCGAATGCCCGCCTTCGTGTGGAACATCCAGTACGTGCAGCCGCTCTTCGCATCGAGCGCGAAGAGGTCGCCGCTCTCGCTGCCGACGAACAATCGGTTGCCGAGGATCGCGGGCTGCGAGCGTGCGGAGCTGACACCGGGAAATCCGAAGGCCCATTTCAACTTCAGACGCGGAATCATCGGCGCCGTGAGGCCGCCCTGATCAGCCGACTGAAAACGTGTGTTCGTTGCGCCGGAGCCACCCCACCCATTCCAACCGTTGGTCAGATCCGCGGTCGTGATCGCAGGCGCCTTGGCCGTGCACGTGCCAGCGTTGGACGGCGGCGCCGCTGTCCCAACTGGCCGGCCCGCCAGGAATGCGGCAACGGCGCGGCGTTCGGCGTCGGTCAATGCCGATCCCTGGCGGAACATCTGACCGCTGGTGAGCGCGACCATGATGCTCTCGGGCGCGATCTGCGCAAGGACCTCGCGGGTTGGCGCGCGGGAATCGGGCGCGGGGTTCACGTGACAGGAAGCGCAGTTTGCCTGGAACACCGCGGCGCCATCGGGAGCCTGCGCGGCGGCGCGTACCGCGAAGGCAGCCAACAGAAACACGGTCACGAGGGCAGGCGCAGGTCTCATCAGTGCTCCGAGCATTAAGACACCGGGTGTGATTTTCCGCACCGGCTAACGGAAAATCACACCCGGTGTCGTGGCGGTATTCGCGAAGTCATTATAGAGTCTGCGAGAATACACGCCCGGAGCGTCTCAACCTATGACCTGTTTCGGTGTACGTGGCGCGACGCTGATCGCACTCTATGTGTTATGCGCATCGCTGGCGCTCAGCGGCCAGGGCGCGAATCCTGCACCGCCGTCCGTCCCGTTAGCTGCCGATGCGCCATTCACGGTTGCCGTCAGCACGACGACGATCGAAGGCGGTCCCGTTTACGTCGCCGGCAACGGACCGCAAGGTGCCGGATTCCGCGTTATCAACGGTGGCGTGAGAAACCTCGCCAATGGCAGCGCGCATGCCGCGACCAACGCCGAGACGCAATTCCTGATCGCCGGCACGCCCAACGTTCGAATCCTGTTCACCGTCGCCGAGGGCCTCTACCGCATCGTCGGCAAACGGTCCGCGGGAATTTCACGGGTGGCGGATTTGCGAGGAAAGCGCGTCACGTTGCCGCGTGACACGTCAGCGCACTACGCGCTCGTGCGCATGCTGTCCACAGCAGGTCTGTCCGAGTCCGACGTGAAGATTGTCGATCTGCCTCGCGAGCAGATGGCGGCGGGAGTCATCGACGGCCGCGCGGATGCGATCTCGATGTGGGAACCGGAGGCACAGAAGGCGGTCGATGGACTCGGGCAGGATGCGATCGTGTTCCAGGACAACAAGGTCTACCGCGAGCTGTTCAGCCTCTACACCACGACCGACGTGCTCGGCGATTCGCGCCGCCGCCCGCAGCTCGTGAGCTTCGTGCGCGCGTTACTGAGCGCGGTCGACGAGATGAAGGCAAAGCCCGCGCCGCACTTTCCATTGATCGCGAAGACGACGGGACATCCCGTCGAGCAGGTCGCGCGCAGCTGGGAGCACCATGCGTTTCCGGTCGCGGTGCCGGGCGATATGCTCGACGTGATGGTCGAGGAAGAGAAGTGGGTGGCACCAAAGCAGAATCGCGCGCCTCGATCGCGCGCGACGCTCGCGGCATTCTTCGAACCGAAAATCCTGGACGAAGTTCGACGCCGCTGAACGTGCGTGCGTGCACGCGCCGCGCATCAGCGAGCGTGTGTCTGCACATCCCCGCTTCCGCGCGCATTTATGCGCCGCGCGTTTACGCGCCATCAGCGTGCGGCGGCGCCGATCTGGATGTCAGTGTCTTCCCATGCGACGACCACGAAGGCCGGCGTGATCTCGGATACCTGCGGTACTCGAATGCGATACGTCCCTGGTGTGATCGCAGGAAATTCAAACGAGCCGTCGCTCTTGATAGATGCCTCGAGTGTGCCGATCACGTGACCGGTGAGCTCGACTTTCGCGGACGCCAGGCTTGCAGGGGGCACACCAGTGACCTTGCCGCGCAGTTTCGGCAGGCCAGCGGGAGGCGCAATAGTGATGACTAGGCCTGAAATGTCGGCCGTCCCGACCGTGACGCCTTGTGACACGTCCTGTGTGCCGAGACGCACAGACGCGAGCCTGTACCCTCCGGGCATGCCAGCCAGTTCGACCTCGTGCCGCGCCGGTTGCAACTGTGTCCGGAATGTGCCATCGGCGTTAATGTGCGCCGTCTCGTAACTCTTGTCAGTCAGGAATCCGAGCCAGCCGTAGGGAAGTGGACCGTTCTGGACGACGACGCGTCCTGTGACCATTCGTAGCGTCGGTCGCGCGATGTCGAGGCGAACGTCGGCTTGTTCCACCCTGAACGCGCGTGATGGCATGCCCGGCGGCGCGGGGAAGAGGCTGAGCAAATACGCCCCGGTCGGAAGATGGCCGAACGTAAAATTGCCATCGGCTCCGATCGGGCTTTCGAGCAACTCGCCGAGCGCAACGCCAGACAGCACCGCTTTCTCTTGAACACCGCCGGCCGGAGGCGAATCGACGTGGCCGCTGACGCGGCCGCCGGGTGGCATCAGGACCGTGAAATCGATGCCCGCAACCGGCGCCTCGGCGCCGACGGTGACGACGGTGGCGCGGTCGGCGCTGGTGGTCGCCGGATAAAATGTCGGATATCCGAACACGCTCGCGATGATCAGATATCGCCCTGGCGCGAGATTGGCGAGACGGTAGCGTCCTTGCGCGTCAGTCAGCGTCGTGCCGGCT
>Ga0068863_100001234_pt1 | contig 25509 bp, 23 predicted proteins | sample KBSSwiS62_FD_66596 | JGI IMG/M metagenome (GOLD analysis project Ga0068863, IMG submission 66596) | Switchgrass rhizosphere microbial communities from Kellogg Biological Station, Michigan, USA - KBS Switchgrass S6-2 | ecosystem: Host-associated > Plants > Roots > Rhizosphere > Soil ... | reverse complement strand
ACTTTCTCACTGATTTCATGTACGGTAGCGAGAACACCGCCAATTCCGCTTGGCACAGTCTCATCGGGCACAGGACTGTAAGCAATCGTGAAATGCGTTTCCTCCATGAAGCCATAACGATTTATTTCGAGCTGAATGTCCTCCATCCACGTCGACGGGCCTCCGCGAAATGGCGTCTCTATCAGCGGACGGAGTACGTGCCAGATCTCGGACCAGCATTCACGAACCGGCCGGCCGAGAAAGTGAGGATGTTTCGTGCCAAGGATCGGCCGATAGGCGTCGTTATAAATCTGGCAAAATTCCGGGCCCCACCATAACAACAGAGGAAAACGGTTAGCCAGCAGAAAGGGAACCATCATTCGGAGACTCGGGGACCACAACGACATGGGGCCCAAAGGGGTCTGAGCCCAGTCTTTCGTGCGGATGAGTTCCGCCATTTCGCTGGTCGATGCGCATTCAGCGCGCTCTACCGGTTGTGCCACTTCTCCTCACACCAGGAATAATGCAGCCCGGAGCTTCATCGCGCCCCAACCTTCGCAGCACGGGCTCCCGAATTCTGATTGTAGTTTTTGAATCGGCTCCTAGGCAAATGAGCCCCTGAATCTGAGCACACACGTCGCGATGGGCGGTGTCCCGACGGAGCTTGATTTTGACGTTGCGGCGGATGATAGCTATGCTGCACAGCAGTTCATGACACAACCACGCTTTTTCCGGTCTCGCTGGTACTTGTTCATTATGGGAGCTTCGGGTCTGTCTCTGCTCCTCGGGGTCCAGGCCTTTTCACAGCTCGCAAAGCAGAGCACCAGGAGCTGCCTATGGAGACACTAGCGCTTCTTTACCCGACAGGGTTGCCGCGAACTCCCAGGGGTGAAGTTATTGAGGGCCATGGCGTCACCCCGGATCTCGAAGTGAAACTGACGCGTGACGAACTGCTGAAAGGCAAAGATGCTCAGCTGGAAGCCGCGATCCAACACATCAGGACGAAGCAAGCGAAGGAGGGCCGATGAATGTTCTTCTTCTGTCCATGCCAGATTCGTTTGAGCACATGCCGTCGATCGTTATACGGATGCCGAACGGCGCGCTCGCATCTTTAGCCGGCAACATCGATTCCCACCATCGGGTCTCTGTCGCCGACCTGATTCTCGTGCAACGAAAGGTTCGCGAAACCGTCGCGAAGCTCGTACAAGAGACGAAGCCGGACGTTGTCGGTCTGTCGGTCATGACTTTCCAGCGCATGACAGCGCTCAAGATCATTTCGTTCATCCGATCGCTCATAAAGCCGATTCACATCGTCATAGGTGGATACGATCCCAGCCTTGCGCCCGAGGCCTATGCATCGGGAGAAGTGGATTTCATCGTGCGGGGCGAAGGAGAACTCACGTTCCAGCAACTCCTTCGGGCCATTGAAAGCAGGGGGGACTATGCAGCGATTCCAGGGCTCTCTTTCTGGAAAGCCGGGCGCTTTCACCATAACGCCGATCGGAGCGTCAGCAAGCTTGCAGAAAATCCGATCCGTTTACCGAATCGCAACGCTCGCGTTCTCAAGGGATACACGATGCTCGGCCGGCAGGTGGACATCGTCGAAACCTCGAGAGGCTGCACCTTTGACTGTTCCTTTTGCTCGATTGTGGAAATGCGAGGCCAGAACTTTCATACCTACTCGATAGATCGCGTTATTGCCGATATTCGGGATGCCCAGGCACATGGCGCGCGCATGATTTTTCTCGTCGATGACAACATCACGCTGAATGTCCCGCGGATGGAAGCCCTGTGTCAGGCCATCATCGATGCCGGCCTGAACTCCATCGATTACACCGTTCAGGCAATGACATCCGCAATGGCCAATCATGGCGAGCACCTCGCTCCGCTGATGCGCAAGGCGGGCTTCCGATATGTTTTCCTCGGAATCGAGAACATTCTCGAAAAGGATTTGGAGTTTCTCAAAGCCGTTTCGAAGAACATGAAGCGCGAAGACGGGAAAAAGACGAACGCGACAATTCGAGCCATCGAATACATTCATCGAAACAAGATGTATGTTGTCGGCGGTTTGATCGTGGGAAATCCCGACGACACACGTGATTCCATCGAAGTGAATCTGGAATTTGCCAGAAAGTATGTGGACTGGCCCTACATCCAGCATCCGACGCCCTACCCACGAACGGCCATGACAAAGGATTTTCATTCGCGCGACCTGGTGCTCACGCAGGATACCGACCAGTACGACGGCACGACCGCTGTCGTGCGTACGGAACATATGTCCGGTGACGAAGTGGAATTCATGCGTTGGAAAGCAGAACGATGGATGAAGCTACGCCACTTTCCGAAGGCACTGCGCCACGATCCGCTGTTCATTGCACGCAACGGACATCGCATGCTCGCCCATACTTTCCGAGGATCGACGTTGAAGTCGCTGTTAGGAATGGAAGACGAACGCAGAGCATTCGAACGTTATCGAGAGATCCATCGGGCCGAACGCGTCTATCTTTAGAGCGCGCCTTATCCTTATCGGGCCTCGGCCTTGAGCTCCTTATACAACGCGTCGACAAAGACGTTAATGAATGCGGGCAGGCCGCCGACTCGAGCTTCGAAGTCCGTGGTCAGCTTCGCGTCGTGCACCTGATCAAGGGTTTTGCCTTCGCGAATCGCCTGTCGGACTCGATCCCTCACGGTGACAATGACTTCGCGATGAAAGACGAGCGCGGCTCGATCCGCCACGGGACCGTGGCCGGGCACGACCTTCGTGTTGGCGTCAGTGATCTCGAGAAACTTCTCGATCGACTGCAGCAGCCCCATGATCGTTCCGCCGTTGACTTCCGCAGGAGTGGGAAATCCTTCGGAACGGAATACATCTCCTGTCATCAGCACATTCGCCTTCACGAACTTCACGGCAGTGTCTCCATTCGTATGCGACGGGGGTAAAGGAATCAGCTGCACGGTTTCGCCGTCGAGATTGATGGTGACCGGATTGTCGAACAGAATAATGGGCAGGGCGCTGGCTGGAGAAGGCGGTGGAATCTGCCCGTTGGTTGCAGGGACGGGATGCACGAGTTGCTCGAGCAGATTAGGCCGGCCGAGAATCGTCACGCCGAGCTTCCCGAAGTTCTCGTTGCCGCCGGTATGGTCTGCGTGAACGTGCGTGTTCACCAGAAAACGTATGGGTGCAGGAGAGATTTCCTTCAGCGACGCAACGATGCGATCGGTTACCGCCGGAGATTGCGCGTCCACCAGAAGAATGCCTTCAGACCCGACAAGCGCCGCCATCCTTCCGCCCTGCCCATCAATGCCGTAGACATTACCTGCCAGCAATGTCGTTTTCACCTGGGGCGGAGCAGCCTGGCCGCGATTCTGAGCATTGGCCAAGGATGTCGCCGTTAGGACGGTAGCAAGTAAACAAATGGAAAACTTCATGTCGAGCCTCTTCTGTCGAGTTGGTTTTCAACCCCGCCGATTATACCGGCAACACGAGAATGGCCCTTTATCGCGATGTGCTACACCGGTTGTTCTATAATTGGCCGCAAAAATGATGGCCCAACGCTCTCTTCTTTGCCTCGTTTTATCTCTTCTGTATGTACCGTCGGTGGCTGCCTCGGAACGCTGGAGCATTGGCCTGACGGCCGGCGATCGACCGATTGAAGCTTTGGTGGTGGGCGGACCCTCGACGTCGTCGCCGACGGTGTTGCTGATCGGCGGACTGGCAGGTTCGGACGCGACAGCCGATGTCGTAAATCAGGAGGCTGCGGCATTCGATGCGATTCCGCAGGCCCGACGTCCCTTTCGTCTGATCGCATTGCCGCTCGCCAATCCCAATGGACGGCCGCTTCAGTTTCCCCCAACCGGGACAGCATACAAAGAAAATGCGGAGTCCCACGTGTTGTGGCGGTGGATCGGCATTCAGGCGCCGGATATGGCGATCGTTGTCGGGGAATCTGACAGCGGTCTTACCAATGCCCTTTCCCAGTCTGTCGTCGGTTTCGTGGGAAAGGTTCCGGCTCGCATGACTACCGCGAAATCCGGAATTCTTCAGTCGCTCGGTGCGTCGATCCCTCTCTCCGAGGCGCATCTGGAAATTAATCGGCGGCGAAGCCGAACCCCGCGGCAGCTTGCGGACGAACTCGGAAAGGTTTACGGGCATGAGTTTGCCCAACCCACCTACATTGGAGCAATGGCGCTGATCGCGCAGTTGAGGCTCGGCAACACGGCGGAGGTCTCGCGGCTTGCGGAGCCTTACCTCAGCGGAACAACGGACAGTTTTGCAAGACCTTCACAGAGCTCTCTTGCAGCACACATGCTCTTCTATGAAATCGCCAGGCGCACCGGAGACGAGCGCGCGGGAAAGCTGGTGATCCGGGCTGCCAACAGCGGATTCACCGAAGATGGATCACTCCGCGAATTCATGCCTCTGAACGGCGGCTGGAGCGATTCGCTCTTCATGGACATTCCCATCCTTGCAAAAGCCGGCGCGCTCTCCGGTGATCGCAAATACTTTGACATGGCAGCCCGCCACTTCTTTTATATGCAGAAGATCGTGGGCCGGCCAGATGGTTTGTATCGGCATCAGGCATCGACGGATGCTGCATGGGGCCGCGGCAACGGCTTCCCTGCCCTCGGCCTGGCTCTCACGCTGACGAACTTTCCAAAGGACCATCCGGATTATCCGGCGTTGCTCGCGGCATTTCAAAAGCACATGAAGGCGCTATCGCAATACCAGGATGAGAACGGCATGTTTCGTGAGGTGATCGACTATCCTGGATCCTATCCCGAATATTCCGGCACAACCATGATTGCGACGGCCATGATGCGCGGCATCCGCAGGGGATGGCTCGACGCATCCGTCTACCAACCTATCGTCGACCGCGCGTGGCAAGCCATTCTGATTCGGACCGCGTCAGATGGCCGCCTGTTTGACGTTTCTGAAAGCACTGGAACTCGCGGTTTGACACTTCAAGACTATCTGCGGCGCACGGCCATCCTCGATCTCGACACGCGGGGCGGCGCTTTTGCGATGATTCTCGCCACAGAGATCGCCGGCATCGGTGTCGAATTCTGAAGACATAAGCCTTATTGCAAACTCAACAACACGAGAATCTCGCCTTCACCTTCCAGGAGGGGCTCAAGCGCTTTTCCCACTAAGGTTCCTGGCTGATGGAGCTTGCGACCATTGACAGCGATTGGTTCTGATCGCATCGCGACACCTTCCAGCTCACTCGTAACCAGAAGATCGCCGATTCGGATCGCACCGAAGCGGGCATCGGCGCGAACCCGCACACGACCCGTTGTGGCAACCTTCACTTTGTTGTCAGCGGCTTCTCCCAGCACCAGACCAGGGCTCGATGAAACCACACCAGCAACGCGGGTGTCGTAAGCTTCCCTGGACGGAACGACGGAATTCGAATGATCGGGGTCAAGAATTACAACACTGCCTGCAGAAATCGGTTTTTCCGTGGGCACCCACTCGGCGATGTCCTGATATTTCGCGGCAATATTGCCGCTAACAGTGACATCGCCAACGACATGGAGCCGGGAGGATGGATTGTTTGTGCCGATACCCACATTTCCACTGTTATTGAAAGACATGACGTCGCCCGCTGCGTAGTCCCAAAACCGATTGACACCGTCAGTGCGATAGAACACGCCATACCCCGCCGACACCCGATCCATCGCATAAACTCCGGCATCAGGACCCTGGGATGCAATGAACCCCCATGCGATAACGTGGCCGTTGACATCCAGTTTCTGGGTTGGGAATGTTGTCCCGATCCCCACATTCCCGCCGTTGTAATAGATATCGCCACCGCTGGCAGTCCACTGGCCGTGGGCTATTTGTCCGAAGGCAAGGACACCGAATGCGACGAGCAGAAAGTATTTTGTCGCGACTACCAATCGCGACGAGAGTCGAGCTTTCACAGTGATCATGGGTTCCTCATTTCACGCGTTGCCGTTGTTGGTGAGTCCCTAAATGGCGCCTCCGTTTCGGCTCGCCAGAAACTCGGCTGCAGACTACAGCGGGCAGGTGGCTGGAGGCGCGGCGATTCTTTGGTTTTTGTCGGCGATTTTTGGGTTTTCAGGCTGGCATTCGTTTTGTTGTTGAGGAAATCTAGCAACCATGCCCGCACGGACATTTGCGGGGACGGCAGTCGTCGCAGAGAAGCTGCAGCTTGCACGTTCCAAACTGCGTTCAGAATCAGCGTGAATAGCTTGATGACAACCGTATGTAGGAGCTCACAATGCGATCGAACGGATTGTTGGTGCGGATATAGCTAGGCAACCGCTCATGAAAACTACGCGTGTCGAAGCGTTCAGCGACGGCGTCTTCGCTGTCATCATTACCATCATGGTGCTTGAGCTGAAGGTCCCGCATGGCGCCGACTGGCAGGCACTCCGCGCGGTCGTGCCTGCCTTGCTGACCTACGTCTTGAGCTTCATCTACATCGGCATCTACTGGAACAACCACCACCACATGCTTCACATCACGACTCAGGTGAATGGCGCCATCATGTGGGCCAACCTACACCTGCTGTTCTGGCTGTCCCTGTTGCCGTTTGTCACCGCGTGGATGGGTGAGAACCATTTTGAGCCGCTGCCAACAGCGGTCTACGGCGGCGTGCTGCTGTTGGCGGCGATCGCCTATACGACCCTACAGTACGCGATCATCCGAGACCAGGGACCGCACTCGAAGCTGGCGCAGGCGGTCAGGTACGACGTGAAGGGCAAGCTGTCGTTGGTCTTGCTCGTGTCGGCAATTCCGCTGGCGTTCGTCCACCAGGCAATTTCCGATGTGATCTACGCCATCATAGCGGCGATCTGGCTCGTGCCTGACCGCCGGATCGAATCACGAGTCCACGAATGAATTTCGGTTAGGATCATCCCCCGCGCCATCCAAAGGAATCGTCGAGGACCCCGAGATGTTCGGTTCCTCCTCACGGCGTACAGAGCCGCACCGCCTATTGGTTTCCTCTGCCTCTTGGAGCTGCCGGCGCCGCGGGTTGCGCGCCTCCCGGCAGCCCGATCACAGGTTCTGCATTATCAGCCTCGGGAACAGCGCCACGGCCTGCCGCAGGCGCGGCACCTCGTGGAGCTGCTCCGCCGCGCGGAGGTGTCCAACCATCGCGTGCCGGCCCATCCTGGATCATGCGCGTGTCGGCGCTGACGGTGTAACCGGTACGATACTGCTGGCCGGCGTTCCCGAAGTACTTCCCATACTTCAAAGCCGCGTTGTGTACCTTAATGACGGCGTCCTGGTAGCGCGGATCGTTCTGCGACCAGCCCGAGAAGCTCGACAGATCGTTGTTGCCGAGAATGATCACGTCCACCCCGGCGGTTGCCGCGATTTCTTCAGCGTTCGCGACGCCCTCCAGAGTCTCGATCATGACGGTGACCAGCATGTTGTCGTTAATCGTCGCGCGGTAGTTGACGCCCGGCCAGGCCTGCCCAAAAGATCCACCGCCGGAACTCCGTCGGCCGGTGGGCGGATACCGTGAGAACCGTGCTGCATCGCGCGCTTCAAGCGCATCGTCGACAGTCGGCACGATGATCCCGACGGCACCAAGATCTGTTGCCTTCTGAATGTTCGCTTCCAGCGCATCCGGCATTCGGATAAAGGGGGCCCCACCGTCGACTCCCGGGCATGCGAGGATCATTCGACGCACCTCGTCCCATGACATCGTGCTGTGCTGCATTTCGAACCAGACGAAATCAACGTGCTTGCGGGCCTCACAGTAGAGATCCGGGTTGAAGGAAGAGATCGTGAGGCTGGAGATCATCTTGTCCTGCAGCAGGAGCTCTTTGGCTTTATTGTAAAGTGGCCGTGGCGTATCCGGACTCATCAAGGCCTTCACCTGCCATCCCCAGCCGCGAGCATCGGGCTTGTCGGGCAAGATCGATCCGCCGATCAGCGAGCCGTTACCGGCGTTGGCGGTTGCACCGGCAATCGCTGCGGCGTTCGCCGGGGCGGCAGCGCCGCGCCCGCCTCCCTGTCCGCGTCCCGCCCCCGGGGCAGGCGTCTGCGCGGCCTGTAAAGCCATTCCGGAAATGACTGCCAAACAGGCAGCTAACTTGATATAGAAGGGTTTCATCTTTTCCCCTTTTCCGCGGCGGTACGACACCGCATTTATTGCATGATTCGCGACAGCATAACAAAGATGCTCAACCGGATGGCACTGCAACGTGTTGACAAAGGCGGGTAAACTCGAATTAGTATTGGCCCGCGTCACCTCGGCAACACATTCACAAGCTCCCGATCCGCAATGTTCGGAACGTTCGCTTCAGGGGCAGGTGCGCGTCAACTTCTGAGGTGCACTGGCGGTGATCGTTTTGGCAATCTGATTGCAGCTGCTCGGAAGGAGCACGTCCATGAAAGTTTTTCACTGCAATCATTGCGATCACCTGCTGTTCTTTGAGAACACCACCTGTCTGGGATGCGGGAGACAGGTGGCGTATCTGCCCGACGTTTCATTGATGAGTTCTCTCGATCCCTTCCCTGACGGAACGTGGCGCTCTCCGGTTCCGGAGGCTCAAGAGAAGACATATCGCCTTTGCAAAAACTACATCGGCGAGAGCGTTTGCAACTGGGCGGTCCCGACTTCGAACGAACAATCACTTTGTCTATCATGCCGATTAACTCGAGCCATTCCTGACCTGTCCCAAGAAGGTAACCGTCAATCATGGTATCGGCTCGAAGTCGCCAAGCGCAGGGTTCTCTTTACGCTTCTTCAGCTGGGATTGCCGGTTCGCAGTCGCGAGGAAGATCAAGAGCAGGGTCTGACTTTTGAATTCAAGGCCGACGTGGGGCAGGGAGATGTGCTCACCGGGCATTCGAACGGTGTCATCACAGTGAATGTCGCTGAAGCCGATGACGTCGAACGTGAGCGTCAGAAGAAGGCCGTTCACGAACCCTACCGGACGCTCGTTGGTCACATGCGTCATGAGGTCGGACATTATTATTGGGAACGGCTCATCGGAGAAGGCCCGGAAATCGGCGCGTTCCGAGAAAGGTTTGGCGATGAGCGAAAAGACTATGCGGCCGCGCTACAGAGACACTATGAACAGGGGGCTCAACCCGACTGGCAAAGCACTTTCGTGAGCGCTTACGCAAGTGCTCATCCCTGGGAGGACTGGGCTGAAACATGGGCGCATTACCTTCTCATGGTCGATGCTCTGGAGACGGCCGCCACATGTGGCCTGTCTCTTCGACCAAGGCATGCGGACGAACCCGCGATGCGCAAACTTCCTGCAGTTCCTCCGTTCAGGTTGGACTTCTCATCCCTCATCGATAACTGGTTTCCTCTCACTTACGCCTTAAACAATTTGAATCGCGGCCTCGGACTCGCAGACGCTTATCCGTTTGTACTGTCGCAACCAGCAATCGACAAGCTGCGATACGTTCATGACGTCGTCAGCCAGGCGGGGGTAGAGCGCTACACAGCGGAAGCATCCGGCTAGTCTTACCTGGAGACCAGTGAGAACTGTAGACACGTTATGCCGATATGTTACCCTCGTCTCGTTATGAGCCGTCTTACCAAAGCGGGTGTTTGGTTCCTCGTTGCTGTTGTCGTTCTGCTGCCACTCTACGAACTGTTTGACTATACGGAAGCGTGGCCGGACGACGGCAACGTAATCCTCCCAACACTTGCAGCATTACTTGCAGGCATAGCCCTGGTGACGGGGGTGTTCTTCAAGAACGCCGTCGCGGTGCTGATCCGCCATTGCGTCGGAACCCAGCGATTGCTGAGCCTTCTCCCAGTTCGCAGATCGGTCCCATCGGTCCTCTTCTGCAGTCCCCAGCGCAAAATAGACCTTACGCTGGCTTTTAGCGATCTTCGCATCTAATCGACTCTCGCCGCTTTTCATTTCCCCAAATTCACGACTTAAAGATTTCTGCGAGGAGCAATGTCTCAAGAACACCAATTCGTTAGTAAGGATGTGAAGTGCCCGAAGGGCCACCAAATAAAAATAGAAATGCTCTCGGGTACTCCCAACATGATTAGAGCCATCGAATGCCCCGCGTGTGGAACTGGCATGATCGTTGTTGCGGCAGATATCCGCGGGCTCTTGCCCGTTGGCGCAGATTAACTGCGCCGGAGCGCCTCTGGACACCGACGCCCGGGATGCACGCAATATCGCCACTCGGCCTTTGGCTTCAAGCCGGAACTGTGGGACACTTGGCCCACCCAGGAGCGTGTGCATGCGCATTCTCAAGCTCTGTCTCCTTCTTATCGTTGTGTCCGCATCATTTGCGGAGAATTCCACAGATCGGGCGTACGTCTCTATTCGCAATAATGATCTCGCTGCGATTCGCACTCTCACGAAAGATCACGGGCTGAACGACAAGGATGCCGAGGGTCAGACGCCACTGATGTTTGCGGCAGCTTTCGGCAGCCTCGATGCAATGAAACTGCTGATCGCAAACGGAGCGGATGCAAAAGCAGTCAGCGACGCGGGCGTTACCGCGTTACACCTGGCCGCGGGCGATGCCAGGAAGGTACGGTTGCTTCTTGAAAACGGAGCAGACGCAAACAAGCCGTCACTGCTCGGGCGAACGCCTTTGCTTGTAGCTGCGGGAACCTATGGATCGATCGAAACTGTGAGACTGCTTCTCGAGCGCGAAGCTACTGTGGATGCCGCAGATACGACGGGGTTGACGCCGGTGATCGCGGCAGCAGGAGTGAATGATGTCGCTGTGGTGAAGTTGCTCGTCGAGAAAGGCGCAAACATAAATGCCCGCGCTACGATTGGCGCCGCGGTGACCGCTCTCATGGGAGCGGCCGGCAATGGAAACGCCGACCTCACCCGATTTCTTTTGGTGCGCAAAGCCGATGTCCACGCGATATCCCCCGACCGGTCCGGAACCGTTAAGAATGGGCCGGTCGCGTTTGGAAACGCAACGGCATTGCACTTTGCAGTCGGGAGTGGGGACCTTGAGACGGTCAGGCTGCTCCTGGATGCAGGCGCCGATGTGAACGCTCGAGACGTGCGTGGGCTGACCCCGCTGGTCTTCGCGGTGGCAACAGATCGTCCGAGTGCCGACATCATCCGCCTGCTGCTGGCCCGAGGGGCAGACCGTACTTTGCCTTCCCAGATCAAAGAGACTCCGATCGATTGGGCGCAGAAGTTCAACAATCCCGCAGTCTTCGAAGCCATGAAGCTGGAGCACGTGAAAGTATCGGATCAGCTTTCCGCTCGGAAGACGACGGCTCCGGCCAACCTGACAGCACAGAGCGCTGTTGAGCGTAGCCTTCCATTGCTGCAACGCACCGCGGCGAACGTGTTCACTGCGGGAGGTTGCGTGGCTTGCCACGCGCAGCCCGTTTCAAAGATGGCCGCCGTCATGGCGCAAGCTCGCGGATGGCGGATCGATGAAGATGTCCGAAAGTCTGTCGCGGCCGAATCTGCCCGAGTCGTCGGCAGTTTGAACGGACAGGTTCAAGCAATGTTGCAGGGGCGCGAGGGTGGCGGCCAACCGGATACCCAGCTGTACGATGTGTTGATGATGATCGCCTCGGGAGAACCCGCTACCCGCGGAACCGACGCCTTCGTTCACTACCTTGCGAGCAAACAGCGGCCCGAAGGCTATTGGCAAGGCATCGGCGCATCTCGGGCTCCGATTCAGGACGGAAATCTTTCGCGCACCGCTATGGCAATCCGCACACTCTCGATTTATGGCATGGCCGGACGGAAAGCAGAATGGACGGAGCGCATCGGGCGCGCTGCCGAATGGCTCGCGAAGCAAAGCCCGCGGAGTACAGAAGACCGCGTGATGCAGCTGCTCGGGCTCCAATGGTCAGGCGCCCAGGCCTCCCTTCGAGAGAAACGCATGCGCGAACTGCTCGAAATCCAGGGGCCGGACGGCGGCTGGGCACAAACGCCTTACTTGAACAGCGACGCCTACGCGACCGGTCAGGCGCTTTATACACTCCACGAACTGGGAGTCCCTGCAACCAATCCTGCTTTCCGGCGCGGGGCAGCCTTCCTCCTCGGTACTCAGATGGAAGATGGGTCGTGGTACGTAAAGAGCCGCGCGATGAAAATCCAACCCTACTTTCAGACCGGATTTCCTTATGAGCACGACCAGTGGATTTCCGCCACGGGAACCGCGTGGGCCTTGATGGCCCTGACGTTGACCGAGCCGGAGACGTCCGTCCCGTCGGCGCAAACACGATAGGCGTCCGATGTCGAGGCTCGATGAGTGCGGATCTTGTGCGCCTGCCGATCACCTTGCGACGCGTTCGTTCTAGGGCAAAGTCAACCTACCGCATCAGCGATCGCTCGAGTCTCCGCATGGCGATCGTGAAGGTCACAGTTCCGATGGCGATCAGATAGAGAACGTGGCCCAGGATGCTCCAACCGATTCGGCCTGTCGTCAACGATCGGACTATTTCGATGGCGTTGTAGAGAGGCAGCAGACTGACCACCCACTGAACAAGCCCGGGTAACCGCGAAACAGGAAAGAATATGCCGCTGAACAGAAACATCGGCAAGACGGCCAGTCCCATCACTGTGTCAAAGTCCTGAACTCTCCGAACAAAGGTTGTCGCGAAAAGTGCCAGGGACGAAAAGGCGCCCGAAGCCAGGAGAGCCGCGGGCACGGCAAGCAAAGCCCAGGGCGACAGAATCATTCGGGTGCCCGACAGCAGCCCTGCGACAAATACGACAGCAATAAATGTCGCAGCATAAAGCGAGCCGCGTGCGACGGCCCAAAGCATTTCACCAAAGGCGATGTCGGCCACCCGCATCGGCGTAGCGAGAACACCTTCGTAGGTTTTCTCGTGATGAAGCTTGAACCAGATATTGAAGAAACCGTCGGTGATAGCTCCGTTCATACAACTTGACACCAGGAGACCGGGGGCAACAAATGCGCTATATGGAATGCCGTCGACCATACCGATCATGCTTCCGAGTCCAATCCCGATGCCGATGAGATAGAACAACGGCTCGAAAAATCCGGAAAAGATAATCATCCACGCGTGCTTGTAAACAATGAGGTTCCGCTGAATCATTCGGCGTGACCGGCGAATCGAAGGAAAGGCAGTTAGATCCGGCAGCGTCATGCGTGCAACTTTCTCCCGAATGTCCTCAACGACGCCGCAATGCCGATCACAAGCATGCCCAGCAGGTACGCGACGTGCACTATCCAGATTGACGACTGAATTGTGCCGAGCATCAGTCCCCGCACGAGTTCCACACCATGAAAGAGCGGCGTAAGCCACGCGATCGTCCGGAACGGTTGCGGAAATCGCGCGACAGGAAAGAACACCCCGGAAAACAGAAACAACGGTGTGATCACAAATCGAAACACGACGGAGAAATGCCCGCCCGACTTCAGCGTCGCAGAATAACCCATGATGGAAGCGCTGAAGGCTACGCCCGTAAGCACAGCGGCGGGAATTGCAAGTAACGCCAGCCACGAGGTCGGAACGCCAAAGAAGAGTGTGACGATGGCGAATGCAGTTGCAATCATCAATTGCCGCGCACCGATCCAGGCCAGTTCACCAATCACGATGTCGCGAACCGACATTGGCGTCGAGACAATCGCGGCGTAATTGCGATTCCACGTCATCTTTGCAGTAACGGGAAAAGCGGATTCAAAGGTTGCAGTCTGCATGCATGCTGCGGCGAGAAGTCCGGGAGCAAGAAAATGCAGATAGGAAACCCCTCCGACCACTGACGCTGCGTTGGCCGTCATCAACGATCCGACGCCCGTTCCCATCGCGAGCAAAAACAACGTCGGTTGCAGGAAGCTCATGCACGCAGAGCCTCGCCATGCGTGCCGGTAAACGAGAGCGTTGCGCTGAACCATCCGAAGTGCCTGCATCATTCCGTTAGACTCCGGCCGGTAATTCTCAGAAAGACGTCTTCCAGCGTGGAACGCCGGACAAGCGCACTCTCCAGCGGAATGCCCCTCGAATGAACTTGCTCGAGCGCCTGTTCCCCGTCGTGTGTGTACAACAGGATACGATCGGGCAGCGTTTCGGTCCGCGTGGCAAGGCCTTCGAGGGCGCCGTCCATTGAGGTCCGCATGTCCTCTCGCGGTCGCAGTTCCAGAACCTCGCGCGTGGAATACCGTTCGATCAGTTCTCGCGGCGAGCCCTCGGCTACGATCTTCGCCTTGTCCATAACCACGAGCCGGTCGCACAGCTGCTCCGCTTCATCCATGTAATGCGTGGTCAGCAACAAGGTCGCGCCACGCCGCTTCAATTGATAAAGACGTTCCCAGATGACGTGTCGTGCCTGCGGATCGAGTCCCGTGGTCGGTTCATCCAGCAAGACAATGTCGGGCTCATTAACCAGAGCGCGGGCGATGGTGAGCCGTCGTTTGAGCCCTCCGGACAACGCTTCGACCTGAGAATTGGCTCGTTCGGAGAGCTGAACGAACTGTAGCAGTTCCTCCGTCCGTTTGACCGCTGTGCTGCGCGGCACGTCGAAGTATCGGGCATACATCAGCAGGTTCTCTCGCAGCGTGAGTTCGATATCGAGGTTGTCCTGCTGCGGCACAACTCCAAGACGGGCCTTGATCTGTCCCGCCTGCGTTGCCGGATTCATTCCCATGACCTGCAAGTCGCCGGACGTTGCAGGGGACGTGCAGCCGATCATCCGCATCGTGGAAGTCTTTCCCGCACCGTTGGGACCCAGGAATCCGAAAGTTTCGCCGGGCCATACATCGAAATCGATGCCGTCGACGGCGGTGAATTTCTCAAACCGTTTCGTCAAGCCGCGCGCCTGAATGTGTGGAATCCGCTCCGGAGACATTCGATCATTGTAACGCGTGAACCCGAAGGCATGATCGGGCTGCAACGGCCAGCGAGGCGTGGTTACGTTCCCACCGCATGTTCAGACACTGGACCACCCGGTCCAATCATTTGACAGTTCAGACACTATCATGTGATAGTGAACGATATGCCGACAATCATCACCAAGCGTCCGGGTACAGCGAAGGCAGTTGAGTTAGTCGAGAAAGGTCTGCCGTGGCCGAATATCCAGGCGCTCGCAGCAGCCTTGGAGCTACCGCTGGATCGACTCGCGACCTTGCTCGATGTTCCGGCGGCCACATTCTATCGCCGGAAACGGGCGGGACGGCTTTCAAGGCAGGAATCGGATCGTCTCATGCGTTTCGCCAGATTATGGTGGCTGGCACGTGACGTTTTCGAAAATGAAAGAGGTGCCCGCGTTTGGCTCAAAGCACCGCAATTCGGACTTAACGGCGCCATACCTCTCGAGTACGCTGCGACTGAGGCAGGAGCTCGCGAGGTCGAGGACTTGTTACGCCGCATCGATTACGGCCTGCTCGCGTGATCCAGGCCGCCTGGCGAATCGAGAAGGCGAAGCACGCCGCGGCCGCCAGAAGTGGCGAGGGCGCGAGGCTTAACGGCGGGCGATGGACGTCGCCGGGCCGACCGGCGATCTATTGCGCAGAACATCTATCCCTGGCGATTCTGGAAATACTTGTGCATGCGCCGGACTCCAGCCAACGTTCTGGGCACATGGTCCGATTTCAAGTTCGATTTGACGCCAAACTTGTTCAACGGATCGATCCTCAACGCCTTCCGGTTCAGTTATCACCTCGCATGGATCACGCGATTAGTCGGGCTTTCGGGGACGCATGGTTAGATGAGTCGCGAACTCCAGTTCTTTGCGTTCCGAGCGCGATCGTCGGAGTAGAAAGCAACTACATTCTCAATCCGGACCATTCTCAGTTCGACACCATTTCGTGGAGCACCGAGGAACCAATCGCGTTGGACGACCGTCTTTGGATGACACGATGAAGCTTCAGGATGTGGACGGCGCGGGTCTCTCTTCCTTCAGATAATCGGCCAGGCTCCGGGCGAGGGTGACGAAATCGGAGGGAATCATCAATACGGTCGTGCTGTTGTTCTCCGCGCCAACCTCAGTCACCATCTGCATTCTTCTCAATTCCACGGCCACCGGATTGTTCGCCATCTGTTGAGCGGCGTCCGCGAGTTTGCGGGACGCTTCAAGCTCTGCATCGGCCTTGATGATACGCGCACGCTTTTCTCGAATCGCCTGAGCCTGCATGGCCATGACTTCCTGCATTGCTGCGGGAAGTTCCACATCTTTCATCTCGAAGCGTTCAACTTCGACGCCCCACGCGAGGGTGGAGTCCCCGATGTTCTGCCGGAGCAACTGATTGATCTTGTCGCGTTCCTGGAGAACTTCGTCAAGATCGTGTTGGCCGATGGAATTGCGAAGGCTCGTCAGTGCGAGCTGATAGACGGCGCCGGGTGCATCCGCCACGGAGATGACGGACTTTGCCGCGTCGGTGACTCGATACCAAAGAACGGCATTGAGTTTCACAGTGACGCTGTCGCGGGTAATTGTTTCCTGTTGCTCTGCAGAAACTGTGCGAGTGCGTATGTCAATGGTCACGGCCCTCTCGATCCCGAGAGGAATGATCCAATACAGACCGGGTCCGCGAAGCCCTGTATATCGGCCGAGCCGGAAGACCACGCCGCGTTGATACTCCTGCGCAATGCGAATACCCGACAATATAATGATGACGATCACAACTATTGCGATCACGAGTGGTGATGACATGAGCACCTCCTGTGAGGATCAAGGGTTCTGCGCGGAAGTATAGCGTGGCCCTCGGTAACTGGAAGACAGACGACGGGGTCGGGGCCGGCGGTCCTTTCGCCATAGATGCCGCCCTCAACTTGGCGGAGTATAGATCGCTGATCTTCGGATAATCAATCATTGCGTTTGACCGATCCCTGAAGTAAATTTCCGACTGTCCAACAACATGATGAAGTTACGCTTCCTGGTAATCATAACGAGTCTCTCCTGCTGTCTGGTGATGCAGTCGCAGACTCGTTCATCCGCGACCGCAGCGTCGCAACGCGCTGTTCTCGATCAGTACTGCGTGACGTGTCACAACGACAAGTTGAAGACCGCAAACCTGTCCCTCGAGAAACTGGATCTCACGACGGCCGGCGATCATGCCGAACTGTGGGAGAAAGTCATTCGCAAACTTCGCGCGGGTGTGATGCCTCCTCCGGGGATGCGGAGGCCGCCGCAGCCGGAATATGAAGCGCTGCGAGATTGGCTTGAAGCAGAGATGGATCGCAAAGCGGCGGCAAGTCCGAATCCAGGATCTGTTGTGCTTCATCGCTTGAATCGGACTGAGTACGCTAACGTCATTCGCGACCTTCTCGATATTGAAATCGATCCCGCCGCCTATCTCCCTTCCGATGACGCCGCGAGAGGTTTCGACAACGTTGCCGGATCGTTGACGATTTCGCCCACGCTTCTGGAGGCCTACACCACAGCGGCGACACGAATCGCACGCATGGCGGTCGGATACTGGAAGTCGCCGACACTGGCGAACTACATTGCGCCAGGAGACACTTCCCAGAATCAGCACATCGAAGGACTGCCTCTCAACACTCGCGGCGGACTTCTTGTGACTCATAACTTCCCATCCGACGGCGAGTACAAGTTCGAGATCCAGAATTTCGGACTCGGCAAATACACACCCGGCGAAAAGATCGAGTTCCTTATCGACGGCGAGCGCGTCGAGTTGTTCGACTACGTGGGCGTCGGTTTAAGTCAGGGAATGCAGGCAGACGCCGATGGCTCGATCGCAATCACGGTTCCCGTGAAAGCCGGTACTCACAAGGTCGGTGTGACTTTCCTTGCGACGAATTACCGGCCCACGCTGGATCTCATCAAGCAGTACGAACGAAAGTCGCTCGAGAACAACAGCATCCCTCAACTTCAGTATTACCCGGCAATCGGACTCCTCCGCATTCAGGGTCCATTCGGCGCCAGTCGTCCGGAAGATTCCCGAAGCATGAAGAAAGTGTTCACGTGCCGGCCGTCGTCTGCGGTCGAGGAAGCCGCATGCGCAAAGCAGATCCTGACGGCGATGGCACGGCAAGCGTTCCGTCGTCCCGTGACAGCTCTGGACCTCGAATCGTTAACGAACTTCTACGCAGAGGGCCGCGAGGGCGCCACGTTTGAAGACGGCATCGAATTAGCGCTGCGCAGGCTGTTGACCAGCCCGCAGTTTCTCGTTCGTGCTGAAAAAGAGCCGGCTAATCTCGCCGTCGGTAAGCCGTACCGGATTTCGGATCTCGAATTGGCCAGCCGGCTTTCGTTTTTTCTCTGGAGCCGCGGGCCGGATGACACTCTGATCAACCTTGCCGCGCAGAACCGGCTCAGTAACCCCGCTGTTCTTGAACAGCAAGTGAAGCGGATGATGGCCGATCCGAAATCCGAAGCGCTGGTGACAAACTTCGCGGATCAACTGCTTTATCTACGGAATCTCACGGCGACCTCGCCGGACGGTGTGTTCTACCCACACTGGGACGACGAACTACGGAGAAGCTTTCGACAAGAGACTGAAATGCTTTTCGAAAGCGTGATGCGCGAGGATCGCAGCGTAGTTGACCTGCTGACTGCAAACTACACGTTCGTCAACGAACGGCTTGCGAAGCATTACGGCATCCCTAACGTCTATGGCGGGCAGTTCCGTCGCGTGACGCTCGGGCCCGATATGGATTATCGCCGCGGTCTGCTGGGGCAAGGAAGTTTCCTTTCGGTCACGTGGGTTCAGAATTTCCGTACGTCTCCAGTTAAACGTGGCGTGTGGGTTCTGGAAAACATTCTCGGTACGCCCCCGCCGGAGCCGCCGCCTAACGTTCCCCCGCTTGAAGACAGTGTTGCCGGGGCAGGCAAGGTTCTGACGTTGCGGGAGCAGATGACACTTCACAGAAAGAACGAGCCTTGCGCGAGTTGTCACAAGCTCATGGACCCGATCGGTTTCGCCCTGGAGAATTTTGACGCGGATGCAAAGTGGCGCACGAAGCATGGCGGCGAAGGCGGCGTTCAGATCGACGCAACGGTGGATTTGTGGGACGGAACGAAGGTTACCGGACCTTCGGAGTTGAGACAGCACTTGTTGTACTATTCGCCTCAATTCGTCCGAATGATGACCGAAAAGATGATGACGTTTGGGATCGGACGTGGCGTCGAATACTTTGACATGCCGGTGATCCGGTCTATCGTTAAGGACACCGAGAAGGGCAACTACAAGTTTTCTTCGCTGGTGATGGGAATCGTCAAAAGCGCTCCATTCCAGACGAGGGTAAAGCAGGCGGCCGACAATACTGCGAACTAAAGGGGCGACCATGCTCATTACAAAGAAATTCATTCCACGCCGAACGTTTCTGAGAAGCGCAGGAGTCACGTTGGCCCTGCCTTTCCTGGAGTCCATGCTCCCGGCACAAACGCCGCTTAGTAAAACTGCTGCGGCCCCCGGATCGGTCAAGCGATTCCTCGGCATCTGGCATCCGCATGGCGCGGCCCCCGGCTACTGGAGTCCGCTACAGGAAGGCCCCGACTTTGAATTCTCCTTCATCACGAAACCCCTTGAGCCGTATCGCAAACACGTCACGCTGATCAGTGGCCTGAACATGAATGAATCCTTCGCCACCGAGGAAGAACCCGGCGGCGATCACGCCAAGGGTGCAGCGCTGTTGTCCGGAGCGCGGCCGCGGCGTAACGCGGTGGCTCCCTATCTAGGGGTGACCATCGATCAGTTGATCGCGGAGAAATATGGGCGCGACACGATCCTATCCTCGATTCAGCTCGGCGTGGAAGACACCACAAACTTCGGCAACTGCAACTGGGGCTATAGCTGCGCCTACACGAACTCCATTTCCTGGCCCGATGCGAGAACACCGCTCCCCACCGAAATCAATCCCCGCGTGGCCTTCGAACGGTTGTTTGGTGACGGAACCAATGCGCAGGAGCGCATGAAAGGAAGAAAACAGAATGCGAGCATTCTGGATTCGGTAACCCAGGAACTCGCTGTTTTCAAGAAGGGCCTTGGCGCCGGCGACCAGGCTCGCGTCGACAACTACACTGACAACATTCGCGAACTCGAGCGGCGCATCAACATTGCAATGAACCGGTCGATCAAAGAGCCCAGCGCTGAAATTCCGTTCGGCGTCCCCGAGAGCAACAACGAGCATTTCAAGTTGATGTACGACCTGCTCGCGCTGGCCTTTGAAGGAGACATCACGCGCTCAGCAACCTTCATGCTGGGCCGGGACTTGTCGGGCTCCAGCTTCGCCGAGAGCGGATTCAACGGTGGATGGCATGGCTCGTCGCATCACGGCGACAAGCCGGAGAACGTTGCCAACTACGCCAAGATGAATCGCTATCACGTACAGCATCTCGCAAACTTCGTCGCGAAATTGAGCAAGATGCCGGAAGGCGATGGCACCGTGCTCGATCACATTCTGATCTACAAGGGCAGCAACATGGGCAACTCGCACCGTCATGCGCATATCAAGGTGCCCGTGATTCTCGTTGGCGGTATCGACGGCACATTCAAAGGGAACCGTCACATCGTGTTCCCCGATGACACCACACAGAAAACTTCGAACATGTTGCTTAGCATTCTGCACATGTACGGGATTCAACGGGACAGCATCGGCCAGAGCTCGGGAATGCTTCCCGGTCTTGCCTAGTGAAGTTTCAAATGAACCGAGCAGGTGTCATTGCCCTGGTGATCGCCTCGTCTCTCTGGTTTGTTGCACCCGTCACGGGCCAGAGGGGCGCCACGCGGCCTCGCGTTCAGATGCCTCAAGGCACTGTCAGGGAAGTCATTCGCAACAACTGCACGGCATGTCACGGCATCGACGAATACGCTTACTTTTCCCTCGACGATTCCGGATGGCGCAATCTGATCCAGACGAAACACAAGAGCGGCGATTTGAAGATTTCCACCGAAGATACATCTGTTCTCGTCGATTGGCTGGCCAGCAAGTTCGGCCCGACGACGAAAGCGTTTCCCAGAACCTACGTCGCTCCGGAGATCACAACCTACTTCTCAGACCCCGAAGCCAAACGCCTCCTTGATCGGGCCTGTGCGAAATGCCATGAAGTGGATCGCATCAACAAGGAACGCCGTACCGCTGACGGCTGGCGCGTTCTCGCCGTCGATATGCGGGAACGCGGCGCGGTTCTCAGCGACGAAGAGCTCGAGCGCCTCGTCGAATGGCTCGGCCGGGTCCGAGGTACGAACCAGGATCAGTAAGCGCTGTAGGCGCGGTCGCAGACCGCGCCTACAAGCCGCACGGCGTTCTGGTTCGCAACTGATAATTAGCTGTGCATCCTGGACATTGGCCGCCCCTGAACTACTCGCCGGTCTGGCGCTTTACGGCTTTCAAAATAACGGGCTGTGTCGCGTAGCCATCGAGCGCGATAGTTTTGGCGGCAGCGTCGATGGATACTTTGCCCGCCATAACGCCTCGGCCTTCGCCCTCGCCTCTGGAATTCACATGTAGCTCGATGATAGAGAAGGGATAGTCGGATGGAGAGATCGAGGCCGACGGCTGCCACAGGCTACTCCAGGCTCCAACACGCCGATCCGTTGCCAGAATGATGCGTTCGCCGCCGTCCTGTTGCGGCAGTCGATAAGCGTACTTTATCGAATACCCAACGTTCTCTGACGTCCAGAGGATGCCAACAGTTGAAGCTTTCTTGAGCGCGGCTGCGAGAGAGGCTTCGGGGGTTTGGGTGCTCGCACCGCCACCTCCTCGAGCGCCGCCGCGTCCGCGCGCTGGAATCGGGCTGTCTGGATTCACCGCGTCAGGATCGGCCGGCAGGTCCGGTACCGCAGGTGCTGGCGTTGCGGCGCCTCCGCGTGCGCCACGACCTCCGCCTCCGCGTCCTGCTCCGCCGCCCCCGCCTGCACCGCGTCCGCCACGGCCTTGCGGCGCTGGTGCGGTAAGTGTCCAGGCCGCCACGAATTCATCTCGACGGCTGTCGGGGGACCACTCTGTCAGATTGATCTTGATCGCTTCACCCGCGCCGCTCACGTTCGCCGAACTTGCCGTATAGCGAACGCCGTTCTGCGCCTGGAGGCTCACCGCAGCCAACAGGACCAGGATGATGGACCGCATCATTACTTCTTTTCTTCTTTGTTGCCCAGGCCGCCGGTGACGCCATCGACTTGATAGCCGGTCTGGATTCTACGAATCACCTGAATCTGCGCCGGCGTGGCAGTTTTCGGATCCACGTTCGCGATGGAGCACGTGAATCCGCGCAGTGTGCACTCGGACGTGGTGTGTTTGATGCCGCGCTCCTTCATCACCCGGGTCATCAGCTTGACGGCATCTTCATTGAAGACGATCGCATTGTTCGGCCGGAATGTTCCGATGCCGATCGCGTAGTCGAGGGGCATCAGGGGTTCGATGCTGGAACCGAATGCGCCATCGTTTTTCTTTCCAAGATCGTAGGCTCCAAGGTCGGCGCCTTTATCGATCAGATATTGAATGACCGGCACATCCCCGATATTGGCTGCAACCATCAGCGGGGTAATGCCGTAATCGTCTGCGGCATTGACGTCCTGCCCGAGGTCGATGAGTAACTTCACGACTTCAAGTCTCTCCGCTGGAGTGCGCCCCTTGCTGTAACCCGGAATAAACCCGGTACCACAAGCCGCCATCAACACGGTCTCACTGTCTTTCGAGATGATCTTCGCGTCAGCGCCGTGGGCCAGGAGGAGTTTCACCAACTCGATATCGCCTGAGAAAGCTGCGCGCATCAACGCAGTAGCAAACACGATTCGAGGCGATCCGTCCCGCATGCGCGCCCGAGGCGTGTTGTTGACCACGTAATTCACGTTGGCGCCGGCGTCCAGAAGCTTCTTGATCAGGGGCAGAGGATCCGCAGTCACCACCCACGGAAAGTTCGGCGCGGTTTCCATGTTGCGGCGATCGACAGCCCAGAAAAGGGGTGTGAAGCGTTGCGCATCGGCTTGATTCACGTTCGCGTGTTGATCGATCAGGAACGAAGCGACATCGTATCCGCCGTTGAAGATAGCCAGGCCGAGCGCGTCCTTTCCGTCGCCGCCTTTTGCGTCGATCTGTGCGCCGGCAGCGATCAGCATTTTCGCAGATTCCAAATCACCTTCACGGGCTGCGAACATCAGCGGCGTGAGTGAGCCGCTGGCGTTTTCTTCGGCAGCCTGATTCGCGCGTGCGGAGGTGGGCGTTGCGCCTTCGAAGCCACGTCCGGTCGCGGAAGGAACGAATTTCGAGCGAGCATTGACGTCGGCGCCCTTCTCGATGAGCAAACGCACCACCGGGTGATTGCCCTCCGAGACAGCCCACATGAGGGCTGTCGTATCGCCCCAGGTTTCTTTCGCATCAACCCTGGCGCCGGCGTCGAGCAAAACCTTGACGGCGTCCGGCTTGCCGGTGCGCGATGCCAGCATCAGCGCCGTGTCGCCGAAGGAACTCAGGGAGGCATTTACATCCGCGCCGGCCTTGACGAGCCGGTCGATCATCGTCGCGCTGCCATTGAGGGCTGCGAGTTGCATTGGAGTCGCGCCGTCGCGAGTGGCGGCGGACACCCGCGCGCCCGCTTTCAAGAGAAGATCCGCGGACTCGAGGTCGTCGGCGCGCACTGCCCAATGAAGTGCAGTGGTTCCGTCGACCTGGGGAACATTGACGTCCACCTTCTGGTTCAGAAGCGTACGCAGAACATCCTTCTTTCCATGCATTACGGCGTCGGCGACATCGCTTCCGGCCGCCATAGCAGGGATTACCGGCAGAAGCAAGGCAACGAGGCAAACGAGAACCGATCGGGTGGCTGTTTTCATGCTAAGGATCCTCTATCATCAGGAACGAGGCGTGTTCCCAGGTAGTCTTTCATTCCTTCCAGGAAGTCACGCGAGATTTTTCGCGCAGCCTCTGCATCGTTCTGACGAAACGCTTCGATGATTTTGTCCTGGTGTTCTATACACTCGAACACGGTCTGAACGATGCCTTCCCGGTTGTAGGGTCGTCGGATCAAATACAACGCATAGAGGGGAATTACGACACGCTCGAGCGCCTGTTGAACATAAGGGTTGCCAGAGAGGTCCCACACCTTCTTCCTGAAACTCAAGTGGCTGTCGAAAAAATTCTCGAGGTCTTCGGCTTTCGCATCGACTTTCGTTTTCTCATTGAGCTCGTTCAGGATCGCAATGTCCTGTTGAGTCGCTTTCTTTACTGCGAGATAGAACGCCAGAGGCTCCAGTTCGATCCGGACGTCGAAGATCTGCTGCGCATCTTCAAGCGTCAGCATAGGCACTGTCGTTCCCGTGAAAGGCGTGCGCTGGACGAATCCGCGATGCTCGAGTTCAATCAAGGCTTCTCGGACCAGGCCTTGGCCGACACCAAATTCCTGTGCCAGCTTGGCTTCTACGATTTGCTCGCCACCTTTCAAGCGGCCGGAAAGGATTGCTTCGCGTACGAGGGTCACGACACGTGATTTCTTGGATACCTGTTCGATCCGTTCAAAAGTGGGCATATAGCGTGGGAATGTACTCCAGCCATCCGTTCAAAGGCAATTGATTATCCGAAGAAGGAGGGCGGCCGCAGGTATCAATCGATTATTGATTGCCAGAGCATTGAGCCTTCGTTATACTCGGCGACCGAATTACCCGCCATCATTACGAGAACCCTATGAAGAGGATAAATCAAAGACCTGTCGTGCCTGTTCTGTGGAGCCCGTAACAGTTGGTTCCGATTCGGATCTCACAAAATGCACACCATCCGCACTCAGATCGGAATCGTTGGAGCAGGGCCGGCAGGTCTCATGCTGGGGCACCTGCTCCATCTCGCAGGTATCGATTCCTTCATCATTGAGAATCGCTCAGAAGAGTACGTCATTGATCGCGTCCGCGCGGGAGTTCTCGAGCAGTCCACCGTCGACCTCATGGTTGAAAACGGCGTGGGTGATCGCCTTCAGCGCGAAGGCATGTCGCACGACGGTATTTACATCAATGTTTTCGGAAAACGTCATCGAATCGACTTTGCGGAACTGATCGGCAGGCGAATTACCGTCTACGGACAGAACGAGGTCGTGAAGGATTTGATCGCTGCGCGACACAAGTCAGGCAGGCCTCTCCGTTTCAATGTAGCGGATGTCAGCGTTCACGATCTGGAGTCCAATCAACCAAAGATCCGTTTTACAGAAGACGACGAATCGCACGAGATCCGGTGCGACTTCATTGCAGGGTGCGATGGATTTCACGGCATTTGCCGGCCGTCAATTCCTGCGAGCAGCATCCATATTTACGAGCGTGTCTATCCGTTTGGCTGGCTCGGCATTCTCGCCACCGCCCCGCCTTCATCGCCAGAGCTTGTGTATAGCAGACACGAGCGCGGGTTTGCGCTCTTCAGTATGCGATCGAATTCAGTGACAAGGCTCTATCTGCAATGCGCTCCCGATGAAGACCTCGCAAAGTGGTCCGACGATCGGATCTGGGACGAACTCCTGACGCGACTGCGAAGCGAGGATGGGTGGAAGCCCAACGTCGGGCCGATTACTCAGAAGGGCGTCACCGGTATGCGAAGCTTCGTGACCGAGCCGATGCGATACGGCAATCTGTTCCTCGCTGGCGACGCGGCGCACATTGTGCCACCAACCGGTGCAAAGGGCCTGAACCTGGCGATGGCTGATATTTGGAGACTCACCCGAGCTATTCAGTGTTTTTAC
>Ga0068863_100001223_pt1 | contig 25603 bp, 21 predicted proteins | sample KBSSwiS62_FD_66596 | JGI IMG/M metagenome (GOLD analysis project Ga0068863, IMG submission 66596) | Switchgrass rhizosphere microbial communities from Kellogg Biological Station, Michigan, USA - KBS Switchgrass S6-2 | ecosystem: Host-associated > Plants > Roots > Rhizosphere > Soil ... | reverse complement strand
CTTGCGGACGGCATCGGTGTTTTCCGTGCCTGCCTCCTCGACCGCCTGGGCCCACAGGTTCACCGCACAGTAGGCGGCCTCCATGGGATCGGAAACGACCCTCTCCGCCCCATAGCGTTTGCGGAAGGCCGCCACGAAGTCGGTGTTGCGCGGGCCGTCCAGCGTCTGGAAATAATTCCAAACCGCATAGTCGCCCACGCAAGTTGAGGGATTGAGCGAGGGCAATTCGCTTTCACCGATACTGAAGGAAATGGTCGGGATCATCTTGGGCGAAATGCCCGCCGCCCGCAGGGCCTTGAAGAAAGCGACGTTGGTGTCGCCATTGATGGTGTTGAGAATGACGTCCGGTTTGGCGGCGGCGATTTTCGCCACCATGCCCTCGACATCGGTCCGGCCCAGCGGGATGTAGTCCTCGCCCACGACCTTGGCGCCGAGGGCCTTCACCTGATCGCTGATCACCGCATTGGCGGCGCGGGGAAAGACATAGTCGGAGCCCACCAGGTAAAACCGGCGACTGCCCAGATTATCGAAGGCCCACTTCACGGCGGGGATGATCTGTTGGTTTGGCGCTGCGCCGAGGTAAACGATATTGGGCGATTGCTCCAGACCCTCGTACTGCACCGGATAGAAGAGAAGTCCGCCGAGTTCCTCGAAGACCGGGCGCACGGTCTTGCGGCTGGCCGAGGTCCAGCAACCAAAGACGGCGCACACTTTTTCGTCCTTGATCAGGCGGCGCGATTGCCTGGCAAACGTCGGCCAGTCCGAGCGTCCGTCGGCCAGAATGGGAACCACCTTGCGCCCACCGAGGAGGCCGCCTGAGGCGTTGATCTGCTCAATCGCCAGCAGGACCGCATCGACGACGGGAGTCTCGCTGATTGCCATGGTGCCACTCATCGAGTGGAGAATACCGACCTTGATCGGGGGGCCAGCCTGCTGGGCCCAAAGATGAACCAGATAGATGGCCGCCACGAGGGCAACGGCCATGATCGAGAGCAAAATCTTTTGAGGTGTGCGCCGGGTCATGCTCATCGCTGCTTCGCTGTGGCGATTACGGTACCAGCTTGCAAAGTTAGTCCAACTTTACAATAAAAGACCTTTTAAGGTGAAATCCGGATGCTCTTGGCGTTCATGAATTCGCGAATGCCCGCGCCCCCGAGTTCGCGGCCATAGCCTGATTGGCGGATGCCTCCGAACGGCAGGGCAGGCTGCGAAACCACGATGCCGTTGACGAACACCTGTCCCGCCTGCAATTCCCGGATACCACGCTGCTGCTCGGCTTCGTCCTGCGTCCAAATGCTGGCACCGAGACCGAAGGGCGTGGCATTCGCGATTTTCAAGGCCTCGTCGAGATCGTTCGCGCGGAAAAGCATCGCGACGGGACCGAAGAGCTCCTCGCGGGAAAAGGGGCTTTCGGGCGGAATAGCGGCGAGCACGGTCGGCTCAAAGAAAAAGCCGGGGCCGGGTTTGCGTTTGCCTCCGGTCAGGACTTTTGCTCCGGCCTTGATTCCAGCCAGCACTTGTTTTTCCAGGGTCTCGACCGCTGGTTCCTGGGCGAGGGGACCAATATCTGTTTCCGGCAACATTGGATCGCCGATGCGAAGTTTGCGAAAAGTGGAGACGAAGAGCTTTTCAAATTCGTCGTAGATATCCGCGTGAACGATGAAGCGCTTGGCGGCGATGCACGACTGGCCATTGTTTTGCACACGGGCCTTCACGGCCTGCGCGACGGTTGTCTCGAGTGGAGCGCTGGGCATGACCACGAATGGATCGCTCCCACCCAACTCCAGGACGGTGCGCTTGATCTGTTTGCCCGCGATGGCCGCGACCGAACTGCCTGCGCCGACACTGCCGGTGAGCGTGACCGCCATGACACGGGGATCTTCAATCACCTGCTGCACGCTTTTGCTTTCAATGGCCAGATATTGAAAACATCCCTCGGCGAATCCCGCGCGCAGAAACAAGTCCTCAAGGGCCATGCCGCATTGCGGTACGCTGCCCGCGTGTTTCAGGAGACCGACGTTACCGGCCATCAATGCAGGAGCGGCAAAGCGGATCACCTGCCAGAAGGGAAAATTCCACGGCATGACCGCGAGCACGGGACCGAGCGGTTCAAAGCGCACAAAGCAACGGCCATCGGCTTCGGGGATCGGCTCATCCGCGAGGAACTTTTCGGCATGCTCGGCATAATAGCGGCAGGCCGTGGCGCATTTGGCCGCCTCGGCCCTGGCTTGCTTGAGTGGTTTGCCCATTTCCAGGGTCATTAACTCGCCGAAGCGGTCCTGCTCGCGCTCCAGGATTTCGGCGGCGGTGATCATCTTCATCGCACGATCCGAGAAACTGGACAGTCGATGCGCTGCGAAAGCGGTCCGGGCCCGGTCCAATTTTGTTTCCAATTCAGCTTCTGAAAGGGGAGCAAAAGTGCGGACGGTTTCCCCTGTCGCCGGGTTGATTGTGGCGATGGGCATGAAACAATATGTGGGCAGTCCTCCGGATGGTCAACGGAGGGCAGAGGCTGGTTATTCGAAGAGCTCGGCGGGCTTGAAGAAGCGCACCAACTCCAGCTTGGCCGCTTCCAAGGAATCGGAGGCGTGGACCACGTTGACCATGACATCGACGCCGAAATCGCCGCGGATGGTTCCGGGGGAGGCCTTCTTGGAGTCAGTCGGGCCCAGGAGCGTGCGGACCTTCTCGATCACACCGTCCGCCGCCAACGCCACCGCGATGACCGGACTCGATTGCATGAATTCCTCGACTTCGGGAAAGAACGGTTTGTTGACGATGTGGGCGTAGTGCTCACGCAGGAGCTCATTGCCCAGCCGCAGCATCTTGCAGCCGCGGATGCGAAAGCCGGCCTTTTCAAAACGTTGCAGGACATCACCACAGTGGCCCTTGGTGACACAATCGGGTTTGAGCAAAATAAGAGTCGTTTCCATAAGATAAAGTTTTTGGGGACTCCACCGTAGAAGGAAACCGGGGACAGAGAAGAAAAAACGCAACACAGGACGGCTGACGCCAAAAATCTTGTCCGTCAGGTGGAGATTAATTTCCATTCCCCCGTCAAACCGTTCAGGGCTCCGAATGTCGGGTGAGCATCAGTCGTGGGCATGAAATCAGACGGCTTTGTGTATGTTTTCATTCCGGCGCCTATTGCAGAATGCGAATATTTGGCCGGAGCGCATCAACCAAGCGAGCAGGGAATCTCGGACGCTGAAAAGGATTTCAGTGGTAGATGCAGGCGTACGGGCGGGTGACAACAGGTTGGTTGTCCAAATGCGGAAACAGGGTCAAAAAATTGGCTTGAGAAAAGCTATCTTGTGCCAGGCCCTAATGTTCAACCGGGTGATCATATGACCAATACTTCCTCCTCGACCCTTCGTCCGTTACGCCCCACGCAAGTGATCGCTGCCAATAAAACGGCAGATGCTGACGGAATGCACCGATTGATCTATATCAAGTCCAAGACAGAACCCTTGAGCGAGACGAGACGCGTTGGGCAGGAAGAGGTTGGGGTGGATCCGATTCTTCTCAATTTGGTGAAGATGCGCGTGGCGCAGGCCCATAACAATCCCGTTGGAATGGAAAAGCACCGGATCGATTTGAAAGCCCAGGGACAGACCGATGAGCGAATCGATCAATTGAGATCATGGCGGGAGTCCTCCTCCTTCAGCGACAGGGAAAAGGCTGCCTTGGGGCTGGCTGAGGCGATTTCCCTGGAGCCTTCGCAGCCATTTCTCGATCAATTTCTCGAAGAGGCGAGACGATATTTTGGAAAAGAAGAGCTCATTGCGTTAATGCTGGCGATCATGGCGGTGATCGACTGGAGCTACCTGAGAGTCCAGGATAGCGCGGAGACTAGCCCCGAGCCGGGCATCTCCCCGCATTGGCAAAAGATTGCTCACCGACTGGCCCACACGAGAATCATCCTTCCGGAAACGTAAGGGAGAGCCCTGTCCCTGTTGACAGCAAAGCCGAGCTCAATGTCTTGCCTTGCGGCTGCTGATCCATTGCCTGCTGCGCGGCCCGGCGATCCTCGCCATGGAGCGTCCCGAAAGCGCCGAGGTGTCATCCCGTTTGGCGGAGATGGCCTTCATCGCTTTGCCATGCTTGAGGAGGAGCCATTCGTTGCCCTTGGTGGCGCGGGGGCCATGCATTTTGACGAGGGCCCATTCGCCTTTTAGTTTCTTGCCGTTGAGCTTGAAGTGGAGCTTGCCCTGCTTGAGACCTTCGTGGGGTTCGGGCCCCAGGTTTTCCCAGGTGCCGATGTCCCAAACCATCACCGTGCCGGCCCCATAGTTGCCGGCGGGAATCGTTCCCTCGAAGCGCGCATAGTCATAGGGGTGATCCTCCACCATCATGGCGAGGCGCTTGGTTTCCAGATCGGTTTGCGGGCCCTTGGGCACGGCCCACGATTTCAATACGCCGTCGAGTTCCAGACGAAAGTCGTAGTGAAGATGGGAAGCGTCGTGCTTCTGGATGACGAAGAGAGGCTTCCTGCCTTTCGTCTTGGATTTTCCCGCCGGTTCCGTCGTTTGCGTGAAATCGCGTTTGGCGTGGTAGGCCGAGATGGAACCATCCCCGATGCCCTTCAGGCGTTTCTTTTCCGATCCTACCTGGGAGAAAGCGGTCAGGGCCTTCTTTAAATGTTGTTTGATCTTTAGAACGGGAGCGAAGAGATCGCCTTTCTTTTGCACGCGTTGCAAGGCCTCCCTGGCTTCAAAAAACAGGATGGAGGGATCCTTCTTTTTCAGGCAGTGCTCCACTTCGGACCACTCCAGGGGCATGGAAACGTAAGGCCGGTCCTTGGCCCGCAACGAATAGACGCTGACGGTGGTCTTCGACTCGGAGTTCTGGCTCCAGTCGACCAGGACTTTGCCGTGCCGGAGTTTCTTTTTCATGTCGGAGACGACAAGCTCCGGATAGGCGCGCTCCAATGTTTGGGCGACAGCCTTCGCGAAAGGGGACGTTTCCTCGTATGACGTTGGTGTGTTGAGAGGCACATAGACTTGAAGGCCCTTGGAGCCCGAGGACTTGATAAAGATTTTCAGTCCGAGGTTGTCGAACATCTCCTTGAGCCGAAGCGCGACTTGCGCGCATTGGACGGCATCGGCGGGGGGGCCGGGGTCGAGGTCGAAGACGATTTGCGTTGGTCGATTGATGTGCGGCGCTTTGGCGAGAAACGTGTGCATCTCGAGGTCGCCCAGGTTGGCCGCCCAAATCAGGGTAGGGAGGTTGTTGAGGAGGCAGTAATGAACGGAACCGGTTTGATGGTGACGCGCGACTTCGCAGGTCTTCACAAAAGCGGGAGTGGGGCGCGGGCATTGCTTTTCGTAGAAGAATGGGGCCTCCACGCCGTTGGGATAGCGTTTCATGGTCAACGGGCGGCCTTTAAGATGGGGCAGCAAAACGGGGGCGATCTTGAGGTAGTAGGCCAGCACCTCTCCCTTGGTGAAATGAGCCTTCGGGTAATAGATTTTGTCCAGGTTGGAAACCGGAAGGGATTTCCCGCCTGCCTTCAGGATCGACTTCTTCGTCATGGCAAAAACTACGCCACAATCTGCGGGCAGGCAATTTGCGCAAGGCATCGTTGTCAGTAAGTTGAGGCATGCGCTCAATGTGGAATGGAACCATCTCGTTTGGCCTCGTGACAATTCCAGTGGCCCTTTATCCGGCCACCAGCAGAGAGGAGTTGACTTTCCGGTTGCTCCGCAAGACGGACCATAGTCCGGTCAACTACAAGCGTGTCGCGCAAGCTGATGGCAAGGAAGTTCCCTGGGAGGACATTGTGAAGGGGTACGAATATGAAAAAGGAAAATTCGTCGTCTTGAAGGAGGAAGATTTCAAAAGAGTGGACCTCGAGGCCGCCGCGCAGACGATCGACATCATGGACTTCGTCGAGGTGAAGGAGATCAACCCGATGTACTTTCAGAAGCCTTATTACCTGGAACCGCAAAAGGGTGGAGAGAAAGCCTATGCCCTACTGCGCGAGGCCCTGAAGGATTCGGGCAAGATTGGCATCGCCAAGGTCGTCATCCGCACGCGTGAACACCTGGCCGGCGTGAAGGCCCAGGACGGCGCGATCATTCTCGAGATCATGCATTTTGGAGATGAGCTGGTGGACGATGCTTCGCTCAAGTTTCCGAAGACGGCCCACGCCAAGCCGCGGGAAGTCGCGATGGCCAAAAAATTAATCGATGGCATGACAACGAAATGGGACCCGGACAAATACGAGGACGAGTACAAGACCCAGCTCATGAAGATGATCAAAGAAAAGATGAAGCATCCGGAGAAAAAGCATGCTCATCCCAAGGCCCCCAAGAAACCGTCCAACATTATCGACCTGATGAGCGTGCTGGAAGAAAGTCTCTCGCACACGAAGAAGGGCAAGGCCCCGGTGAAGGCGAAAGGGAGCAAGGTTCATCACCGGAAAGCGGCTTAATTTTTGATCGCCATGACAGAGCACCGTCGACTCAAGTTTATTGAGCCGATGAAGGCGCGGACCGCCTCGGCCCCGGTCGACAATGGAGAATGGCTTTACGAGGTGAAATTTGACGGTTTTCGCGTTTTGGCCATCAAGAATGGCCGGGAAATTGAGCTCTGGTCGCGGAACAAGAAGCTTTTGAATGAACGGTTCCCGGAGGTCGTGCGCGCGGTGGCCAGGTTGTCCTGCCGGGAATGCCTCCTGGATGGAGAGGTCTGTGCCCTGGACGGGAAGGGGCGAAGCTCGTTTCAGTTGCTGCAGAACTCCGGCGAGACCAGGCATTCAGTTGTTTATTACGTCTTCGATCTTCTCTTCGAAAAGACCCGCGACCTCCGATCTCTGTCCCTTGTCGAACGAAAGAAGCATTTGGAAGAAGTCCTCCTGAATGCCGTCGATCCCATCCGGCCTTCTCCTTGTTTCGATAAAAATCCCAAACGAATTCTCGAAAAAATGAGGCTCGCCGGAGCAGAGGGGGCCATCGCGAAGTCAAAGACATCCCGATACGAAGCCGGGCAACGTTCCGGGGCGTGGGTGAAAATCAAATTTCACAAAGGACAGGAATTTGTCATTGCGGGGTACACGCTTCCGAAAAAATCCCGCCAATATTTTGGCGCCCTTGTTCTCGGCTATTATCGCGGGAAGCAATTGATTTTCGCAGGACGGGTCGGCACGGGATTCAACGACAAATCGCTCAGGGAAATCCATCGGAAGCTCCGTCCGCTGGAGTGCGAGGCTCCCATGGTCGAGGAAATCCGGGAGCCCTCCGGGCGTTGGCGACCGAAAGGGTGGAAGGCATCCGATACGCGATGGGTCAAACCGAAGCTGGTCGCGCAGGTGCAATTCACCGAGTGGACCGACGACGGCATCCTGCGGCACCCGTCATTTCAAGGACTGCGGGAAGACAAGAATCCGAGGGATGTGGTCCGTGAGTAAGACGCAGCTCCCCATTTTTCGCAGGAAGAGGCACGTCTTTTGCCTTTAAATCGGCTGCAGGTCGCGGGAGACTGGTCGTGCCATGGAAGAATCGCTCCAATCGAACCTGGCTGCCATCGTTTTTACGGACATCGTGGGCTTTTCCCGGCTCATGTCGGAGAACGAGAGTAACGCGCTTCCCCGCACCAGGGCGGAACTGGCCCGTCTCCGGGAACTCTGCGAGAAACACAATGGCAAGGTGCTGAAGAGCACGGGCGATGGACTCCTCATGCATTTCACGTCGGCGGTGAAGGCCGTTGCTTGTGCGCTGGAAATCCAGGCTTCGCGTCCTGTCCCTGAGGGTGAACAGCCCCTGCGGCACCGTATTGGCATCCATCTTGGCGACGTCTATCTGGAGGACGGCGACGTGATGGGTGACGGTGTCAACATTGCCGCACGGCTCCAGACCCAGGCCGATCCCGGAGGCATTTGTATTTCCAAGACCGTTTATGATGTGGTCAAGAACCGCCTCGCCATCCAGGCCACGTTTCTGGGGCCGCGCGAGCTCAAGAATATCACCGAGGCGGTGCCTATCTATAAAATCCTCATTGAAGCGCAGGCCCAAGGCGGGAAGGTCCGGAGCGTGGGCCCGGCACAGCGCCCCGCGTGGGTGGTTCCTCTCGTCCTTGGCGTGCTGCTCGCGCTCCTGTTGGCCTGCATCGGCCTCAGCCTGTACGCGGGCATGGCCAAGTTACGGAAGCAATCCGTCGCTGCCACCACAACCGAGGCCCGGCCCGCAGCCACGCTTTCACCCGCGGCAGCCCGGATCGTCGGCGCGTGGCAAAGTGTCCAGCGCCGCGCTTATATCATCTATCTGGCCGATGGACGCATCGGAGTCGATCTTGCCCTGGGTGACCGAAAAATCCTCGGTATTGTCGGAACCTGGCAGGCAACCGACGACACGCTGACGGTCATACGCACCGACCCCAAGAAAACGATGGTCAACCAGATCATCAGCCTGACCGATTCCCAGATGGTCCTGCGGTCCGAAATGGGGCCCCGTTTCCTGGAAAGAATCCCGATGCCGGACCTGCCCATCGTTGTGGTCTCGGGCCTCTCGAGCGCGATGACCAAAGACCCGAGTCGTCCCCAGTACCCGCCGATCGCGCAGACGGTCCCCGCCGACCAGAGTTACAACGCCGGGCTCACGGATTTCAACAATGGCGACTACGACCCGGCGATCGCGAAGTTCACGGAAGCGCTGGCTTTGAAGCCCGATTTCTTCGTGGCCAGGACAAGACGCGCGCAAGCGTGCGAACTCAACGGGGCCTACGAGAAAGCCATCGCGGATTATGACCAACTCATCCAAGCCAAGCCGAAGGATGCCGTCCATTACCATGGCCGGGCAGGTGCCGAGATCAAGGCGGGCAAGTACCAGGCCGCCCTCGACGATGCCAACACGGCGCTCGGCCTCAAGCCCGGGTTCGTCAACGCCCTGACGGTTCGCGCCCAGGCCCACCTGCTCATGCGTGATTGGCCTGATGCCATCACCGATTGCAACGCCGCCCTCGCCCTTGAGCCGAACAATGCCAGCGCTTTTATTTACCGTGGCATGGCCGAAAAGGCCTCTGGCGATGTCACGGCAGGCCAGGCCGACATCGACCGGGGCCAGGCTCTCCAGACGGCGTCCACCCCGGCGCACTGATGATTCATTGGATCAACCGCCCATCTTCAGCACGACGCGGAACCGGGCTTTGTTGCTCAGCATGCGCGCGAAGGCTTCATTCACCTGGGAGAGAGGATAGACCTCCACCTTGGGCCGGACGCCGGTGAGGGCGCTGAAGGCGAGGGTGTCCTCGGAATCCTTCGCATATCCGCTATAGTGGCCCGCGACGGAGCGGCTGCCCATGAGGAGAAAAATGGGCGACACTTCGATGTTGTCATGGGGCGCGGCGACGATGACGAGCTTGCCCTTGTAACGCAGGCCTGCGGTAAGACCGCTGATCGCCTTCGAGCTCGGCGCAGTGGCGAGAATCACTCTCGCACCGCCGAGTTCCTGCAACTGCCTGGCCGCATCGCCATTGGCATCGTCGATGTAATGGTGGGCGCCGAGTTCCTTCGCAAAAGCCTCCTTGTCCTTGCCGCGTGAAATGGCCACGGTACGATAACCGCTCTTGCTGGCGAACTGGACCGCGAGATGGCCAAGCCCGCCAATGCCCTGGACCGCCACGAGGTCACCCGACCGGGCCCCGGATGAACGCAGAGCGTTATAAGTCGTGATGCCGGCACAAAGCAACGGCGCCGCTTCGATCGCATCGAGTCCCTCCGGCATTGCGGCCACCGCGGTTTCCGGGGCGACCATGTATTCGGCAAAGCCGCCGTCGAAGTTCACTCCGGTCGTGGCGCCGGTGGTGCAGTAGGGGAATTCTCCTTCGCGGCAAGGTTCGCAGTGGGAACAATAGCCGCCGTTCCAGCCCACGCCGACCCGCTGCCCCACCTTGAAAAGATTGGTGCCGGGCCCAACTTTCTCCACCCGACCCGCGACCTCGTGTCCCGGGACGAACGGATATTTCATTCCGGGCCAGAGGCCCTCCTTGAAAAGCATGTCGCTGTGGCAAATGCCGCAGGCCTCCACCTTGATCAGCACCTGCCCGGTGCCGGGGACGGGGACCTGGCGTTCCACCAGCTCAAACGAACCACCTTTACTTGAGAGTTGCGCGACAATCATGGGACTCCTTTGGTTATTTCCATAAGAAAGCAGTCCCTGGCGATTTGTCGAGCGGTCAAGCTTGAGCAATGAGAGGATATCCATTAAACCGCTCTGAGTCATTCAATCCGGAGATCATCCCTGATGAACAAGATGGGTTGGGCGATGCGGTCACATTTTCATGAAGAAACTCATAACCATCGCCATTCCGGCCTACAACGAGGAACGCAATCTTCCCAAAGTTGAAGAAAAGCTGCGCACGGTGCTCGAGCCGCACCGGGACCGTTATGACTTCGAAATGCTGATCCTGGACAATTGCAGCCGCGACCAGACCTACGCGACGGCGCTCGCCATTGCGCAGCGCGATCCCCGTTACCGCGTGGTGCGCTATTCCCGTAATTTTGGTTGTGAGGCCTCTCTCTGCGCGGCACTTGACTTGGCAAGGGGGGATGCGGTCATCCTTCTTTTCAGCGACCTGCAGGATCCGCCGGAGCTGATCCCTTCTTTCCTCGAGCAATGGGAAAAGGGAGCGGATGTCGTCTATGGCAAGTTGCTGAAGCGTAACGACAGTTCCTGGCTCAAGAGTATCGGGGCACGTATGGCGTACTGGCTTATTCGGCACCTTTCCGAATGCGACATTCCCCGGGACGCCACTGATTTCCGGTTGATGGACCGAAAGGTCGTCGACGTACTAAAGACCTTGCGGGAAAATGACCGCTATCTGCGCGGGATGGTTCATTGGATCGGATTCAACCAGGTCGCCATATCGTACAACCGGGCCTCCAGGGAAGAAGGGCAATCCAGCGCCAATCTGCTTTACTGCATCAAATTTGCCTTTCACGCCATTATTTGCTTTTCCGGGCGTCCCCTGGAGCTCGCGCTCTGGGTGGGACTGCTCATGACATGTGGGTCCGTTGTCCTGGGTCTTCTCTACATCACATTTTTCTTTGTCCGCCCGGCATTTCTGGTCGAGCCACCTCCGGGCATTACCACCCTGATCCTGCTGCAGCTTTTTGGCATCGGCATCAATTCCCTTTTTCTTGGCACCATCGGCCATTACTTGGCGCGCGTTTACACCCAGACAAAAAAGCGTCCGATCTACATCGTCGATACTGATTCCAGAAAACCGTCCCAACCCGATGAGGCAGCTCTTTCCTGATCGAAGATTGTTCGGGCAACGTCTTTACTTGGGGTGGACGCCAATCGAATCCAGGGCAATATTTAAAGCCAAGACTTCGTTGCGGGGAAGAAGGCGGCGCAAAAATCCATGTCCTACACATCGCTTTATATCGACGGAGGCAGGGGCGTTCTCAAGACTGGTCGTGACATTGTCACAGGACAGCAGATCCTGACTGTGGCGAGGGAATTCAGCCGGGACGAACTGCGCTTGTGCAGACTGGTTTACGCCTTGGTCGATTTTTCCGAAATAGAAGAAATGCGCGTGACCCCGAGCGAGATTCGCCTGATCGTTGAGGTCCAACGCAGGACGGCGGCCCTGACGCCTGGCGCGCTTGTGGCCATCTTTGCGCCGGATCCTCTTGCCTTCGGCCTATCACGGTATTGGCATTCGTTTTCCGAGGATCTTGGCTGGAAAGCCACAGTGGTCCATACCCGAGATGAAGCCATTGACTGGCTCAGGAAAGAGCTTGAGCTCGACAAGCGTCCAGAGATCGCGCTTCAGCAATACCCGACCCTGTCAGCCAGCCCTTAAGTGCGGCCCAGGGCGCTTTCCTTTTTGAGCTTTTAACATTCAGGCTTTTAAAGTAGTCACCTCCTGTGGGGAACCAGCGAATTGCCTTAAGCGTGCCGGAGATCGATGAATCCGAGGCCGCTGCGGCCCGGCGTGTGATCCTTTCCGGCTGGTTGACGATGGGGCCGGAAGTCGCCGCGTTTGAAAACGAGTTTGCCGGCGCGGTGGGTTCTGCGCATGCCTGCGCGGTTTCGAGCGGAACGACGGCGCTTCATCTCGCGCTGCAGGCGGCGGGAGTCGGGCCGGGCGACGAAGTCATCACGGTCAGTCACTCGTTCATCGCGACGGCCAGCGCGATCCGTTACTGCGGCGCCATGCCGGTCTTTGTGGATATCGACCCCGTTTCGTTCAACATCGATCCGGCGCAAATCGAACCGCTCATTACGGAACGGACCCGGGCGATTCTCTGTGTGCACCAAATGGGCCTGCCCTGCGACCTGGCCAAAATTGTCCCGATGGCCCGCGAGCGCAAACTGCCTCTGATCGAAGACGCCTGCTGCGCGGCCGGCAGCGAGATTCTCTGGGAGGGAAACTGGGAAAAGATCGGGCGTCCACATGGCGATGCCGCTTGTTTTTCGTTTCATCCGCGGAAAGTGCTCACGACCGGCGACGGGGGAATGATCACGACGAGGCATGCGGACTGGGACCGGCAGTTCCGCCTGTGGCGCCATCACGGCATGAACGTTCCGGCGCATGACCGGCACACGGCAGGCAACGTGGTTTTCGAAAACTACGACACGCTTGGGTACAATTACCGGATGACCGATATGCAGGCGGCGATTGGTCGCGAACAGGTGCGCAAGCTGCCAGATATCGTGCAGCGTCGGCGTCGACTAGCGGCGCGCTACGGCACATTGCTGGCAGAGGTAAGTGGCATCACGATACCGGTCGAGCCAGCCTGGGCGCGGAGCAATTGGCAAAGCTATTGCGTGCGTCTGTCCGACAATCTCGACCAGCGCGAGGTGATGCAGCGTCTGCTGGAAATAGGCGTGGCCACCCGGCGTGGCGTAATGTGCACGCATCGCGAACCAGCCTATCCCACCGGTAGCTGGCGCAGTGGCGGCCCGCTGACCGCGAGCGAACTTGCCCAGGACCGGACCATTGTCCTGCCGCTCTATCCGAGCCTTACCGACGCGGAGCAGGACACCGTTGTTGCGGCGCTGCGGGAAGTGTGTGGAAAGAAATGAACCCACTCTTGTCGGTCGTCACGCCAGCCTTCAATGAGGCCTCCAACCTGCCGGAACTTTACCGGAGCCTCACCGTTGCGCTGGAGGGAGTCGATTGGGAATGGATCGTGGTGGATGATCATTCGAAGGACGACACGTTCAGTGTCCTGTCGGGCCTGGCGAAAAGCGATCCGCGAGTGCACGGCCTTCGGCTTGCGCAAAATGCGGGATCGCATGCGGCCATTCTGTGTGGACTTACCCGGGCACACGGGGACGCCGTCACCATGCTCGCAGCCGACTTGCAGGATCCGCCGGAAACGTTGCCCAAACTCCTCGGGGCATGGCGGCAGGGAGCGCGAATTGTCTGGGCGGTACGCACGGGGCCGCCGCCTGATCAAAGCTTCACCGATCGCATGCTTTCACGGCTTTACCATGCAACGGTGAAGCTTATCGCCGATCCAGGCAAGGTACTGCCTGAAGGCGTCAGTTTTTTTCTCATCGACCGGGTAGTGATTGAGGGGATCCGGTCAGCCGGCGGCATGGGTGCCAGCCTTTTTTTGCTTTTGGCGAGACTGGATTTCCCGAAGGCCAGCGTGACTTTCGAGAAACAGGCGCGGCGTTCCGGGCGCTCGGGTTGGACGTTACGGAAGAAGATCGCCCTGGGTATCGGAACGGTACTGGAGTTGGTCGGAGAACCACGCAAGAGATCGCCTGTGCGCTGCTTGATCGAAAGAACCACGGACGCTGCCGTCGGCAGCATCTGAGTTTCGCTGCCTGAGCGGACTGGGAGGCTTGTTGGCCCCACACCATCTGCTAGCATGACCGTATGAGTGAGGTGGAAATCCAGCCCGCGAGACACGGGGTCAGGCCGATTGCGCCCGATCCCTCCTTTGAAGTGGAGATGGCTGCGCATTTGCGAAAGACCGCTTCCTCCGGACAGTTGGTGGAAATGCTGGATCGCTTTGCGGCCGGATCGGGCGAATTGGACGCGATGATGCGCCGCATCCTGTGGCGCGCGCTGGTCCGGCGAATGGGAAACGGCGTGCGCATCGGACGAGGAATCGTCTTCAGTCATCCTGAGACATTCACAATCGGCGATGGCGTTTTTATCGGGGACCAAGCATGTCTTCAGGGACACACCGAGGGATCCTGCGTGATCGGGAATCGCGTTTGGATCGGTCCGCAAAGCTACTTTGACGCCCGGTCGCTAGCTCTGGAGGACAATGTCGGATGGGGACCGGGCGCAAAAGTCCTGGGGGCGGAACATACCGGTCTGCCAGCGGACGCGCCGATCATCGCGACTGATTTGGCGATGCGGCCCGTGCGGGTGGGCTGCGGAGCGGACATTGGAGTGAATGCCACCCTGTTGCCGGGCGTGACCGTGGGGGAGGGAAGCATCGTCGGCGCGGGCGCGGTGGTGAAGGAGGACGTGCCGCCCTTCGCCATTGTGGCGGGCGTCCCGGCCAAATTACTGCGCTGGAGAGAAGGCTGTGAAAAGCCATCCTGATCGCATCCTGGTCACCGGCGGCGCGGGCTTTATCGGCTCGGAATTGGTGGCGCAGCTGGTCGCAGGTGGAAATCGCGTGATCGTTCTCGACAGTCTGGTCAACGGCCGGCGCGAAAACCTTGCGGGGCTTAATCCGGTCCAGATCGAGTTGGTGGAAGGTGACATTCGTGATGAGGCGCTCCTGGCCGAATTGTTGCCAACCGCGCGCACGGTTTACCATCTTGCCTGCCTCGGCGTGCGCCATTCGCTGCACGCGCCGCGGGAAAATCACGAGGTCAATTCCACCGGGACGCTCCTGCTCCTGAAGGCGGCGCGCGCAGCAAGTGTGGAGCGTTTTATCCATGTCTCCAGCTCCGAGGTCTATGGCAGTGCCCAGCGGGTTCCCATCGGAGAGGACCATCCTCTTTGCCCGACGACGGTCTATGGCGCGGCCAAACTGGCAGGCGAGGCCTATGCCCGCGCGTTTTTCGAGACGTGGCAATTGCCCGTCGTCATCGTGCGTCCGTTCAATGCGTTCGGCCCCCGATGCCATCACGAGGGGGATTCGGGCGAGGTGATTCCGCGCTTCCTGCTGCGCGCACTGGCGGACCGTCCGCTTGTTGTCTTTGGTGACGGCATGCAGACGCGCGACTTCACTTATGTCGAGGACACTGCGCGCGGTATCCTGCTGGCCGGAACGTCGGACGCGGCCATTGGCGGCACATTTAATCTCGGTTCCGGTTGTGAGCAACGCATCGGTGAGCTCGCCGCGAAAGTGGCTGCGGCCGCGGAGCGACCCACGCCGAAGATCATCCACGAATCACCGCGTCCCGGCGATGTGCACCGGCTGCTGGCTGATTCCACGCTGGCACATCGGACCTTTGGGTTTGAGCCTTCTGTGCCGTTCGAGGAGGGGCTGCGTCGTCTGGCCACATGGTATCGGCAGCAGGGCATCTCACCTGAAAAATTGCTCGAACAGGAAATACTCAGGAACTGGGAAGCATCGTATTCCTCGGAATGATCGCGGGCGTTAACGTTGGATTTCGATCAATTGTCCGTTAGGCTGATTGCCCGCTCATGCCGATAACTTCCGATGTAAAACTAGGCGATGGTGTGGTGATTCCGCATCGCGAACTCGTGAATCTTTACGGTTGCGAAATCGGTGAGGGAACCAAGATCGGAGCGTTCGTCGAAATCCAAAAGGGCGCGAAGATCGGGCGCCTGTGCAAGATTTCCTCGCATAGTTTTATCTGCGAAGGGGTGACGATCGAGGACGAGGTCTTTGTCGGGCACGGTGTGATGTTTATCAACGACAAGCAGCCCCGCGCAACGAAGGATGGACGGTTGCAAACCGATGCGGACTGGAAGGCGATTCCGACGCGCGTGGGTCGTGGGGCATCCATCGGCAGTGGTGTGGTGGTGATGTGCGGCATCACGATCGGCGAAGGCTCGATGATCGCGGCAGGTGCGGTGGTCACACGGGATGTGCCCGCGGGTGCAACAGTCATGGGCATGCCCGCACGCCTTGACTCGCGCCTTGGGTGAGAAAAGGGGCAGGGTGGTTTTTCCTTAAACACGAAGAAGAGCGCGCGGCCCCAAACCACGCGCCCTCCGTTGTCCTGACAATTTCGTTCTAGTGCGTCCAGGCCCGAACATAATCGACCTGGAATTCAGTCGCGGTGCCTTTGGGCGGGATGCCATACCCGGCAAACACTTCCGAATCGAACATCAGGTGTTGCAGGCGAGTCACCAGCGTCTGCCCATTCATGGTGGGGAAAGCCGGTGGTATCAGTTGATTGATCTGCCGGACCGGCACCGGTGCGCCATCACAATAATAGGTGATCGTCGTTGGTTCCCAATCGACAGCATAGATGTGGAAGTCAGCGGCCACGGGCACGCCCAAGTTGAAGTAGGCCTGATTTTTGTAGGTGTCCTTATACCAGGTATCCATCGGCATTTCCTGGGAGAGAAGACCGGAGGTATTCGAGGTGTTGTGGGTCGCGTTGCCAATCAACTCACACACATCGATCTCTTCCTGTGGAACCGTCACATCCACGAACCAGAAAGCGCTGACGACCGGCGTATTGGATGCCTTGATCCGCGCCTCGTAGTAGCCGTAGACCGGCGTGGCGAGTGAGGCAACTGAGCTGGCGCTGATATAGTATCCGGGCGTGAGGTGCATTCCCGACGGCAAGGTCGCAGGCACAACGGAGAACTCATCGCAGTACACCGTCCCGGTCCCGCCTGAGTTTGAGGCAAAGATGGTGGCCGAGGTCGAGGTCGCGCCCGTGGTGAACTGCAGCGAGGTCGTGGGATACCAATCGGTGACGGTCTTGGCGAGGGTCTTGGTTGTGCCTCCGTAATTCTTTACCCCCATCGTGACCTGGGTTCCCGTGCCTATCCGCATGTTACATCCCAACTGATAGGTTGTATTGGGTGTCAGCCCGGTGACGACTTGCTCGATATCCGCGTTACCCGTGATCATGCAGCCATAAGTATATTGGGCCGCTTGCTGGATCCCGGCTGCATCCTTGGCGAGAGTGGAAATGGTGGCTCCGCCTGCGGGATTGGTCCAACCGGAGAGGTCACCGGTCTCGAAGCTTCCGTTGGTAAGCAAGTCCTGATTGATGGTCTGGAGATGAAGGACCCCGCCGGAAACACTGTGATTGGCGGGATCCCACATGGCGGGGGAAAATCCGGCCCAACCACCGAGGGAGGTGGGCATATACCATTTCGTTGTATCCAGAGTCGTACCGTTGAATTCATCCGAGAAAGCCGGATTGGCTGTCCAGTTGCCGGTATTGGCCGGATCCGTTGCAGGCTTGAACCCGATGGAAAAGTCATCGCCATAAAGGACTCCCGTCTGCCCGTTGCCCTGACTGATCCAGATTTGCGCCGAAGTGTTTGTCGCGCCCGTCGTAAAATTGATCACCACCTGCTGGTAACTTGAACCGCTGATCGTGGTATATATTTGCGTACCTCCAAAATTCTTGACCCCGATCCACCCGATACACGGCGTTCCCTGTTTCCCCCATCCAACCAGCGTATAAGTGGTATTGGGAGTCAGGCCCGTGATGCTCTGCAGGGCGGTACCACCACCCGAAATGGCAACGCAAAAATTTCCAGTATGGGCATTGGTAGCGCTGATCGTGGCATTGGCATCGGTCACCCAGGACGTAAAATTTCCCGTCTCAAAACCGGGATTGGCCACCGCTTGGGCAAGGACCGAAGAAGTCACTCCCACGAGGAGAAACAATGCCAATACCATTTGTTGCCACTTCCGAAACAACCTGGAAAGTGCCTGTTTAGTACAACTTTTCCGGCATGAATAAGTGTTCATGCCGGGACAATCTGCTTAAGCGCTTATTATCGCAACCACGCCATAATTCATCTTGTAGAGTGGTTCTGTGTTTTTTTTTGAAATTGAAAAGTCTAGTTCTACGCCCGGGTGCGGTGTCGTTTTTATGGTCATATGGCCCCAAAAATTAATACGCAAACTCAGGAGTGGATTGAGCCGCCATGATCCCAAATCAACAAGAAACCACGATAGATGAGGCGCACTCAATCCGGAAAGCGATCGGTTGCAAAAAGGGACAAGAAGCTATCCCTCAAAGCGGACAGGGTGGGAGTCGACCGAATCCGACCTCTGAAGCCATTTTCAGCATGCCTATTTCACCTCTGAAACTCCAGAAAATTCGGTCTAACTCGGGCACTACTTATTCTAATTGTCTGGTGTCACTTTTGGTGTCAGTAATCGATGGTACAGGCATTGAAGAACAAACACCCGGGACAATGATTCTTGGACGAGCTCAACTCGAGTTGTCATGGCAGAGGGAGGGCGTTAGGTCGTTTCTTTCGGCGCGTATTGAGCTTCGCCGTTGCCGAAGGACCAATTCTCCTTCTGATAAGAACGTCCTCGCGGCGCAGACCGATCCTGGCGTGCAGCCCATCGGCGATGGTTTTGTAAAAGGCACGCTTCACCTCAACCGTTCGGCCCTCGTTGAGCGTGAGCTGAATGAAAACACAATCGGCGCTCCGGTTGATGCCGAGATAGGTGGCCTCGTGGGCGGCGCCTCGGCAGGCTAGGGTCAGTGGGGCCTTACGTTGAATGAGCGGCAGTCCTCTTCATCTGTTTTGTCCGCCGAACTCATCATGCCGAGATCAAGGCCGACATGATGAGGTTGTTACCGACGATCTGTGAAATCGCGGGAGAATTTCTGCTTTAAGGAGTAAAATTCGGGTCGTCGGTGATGAGAACCTGGTCCAGTTCGGCGGTGGGTTCGCGCACTCCAAGGTTCAGGGTATGGGCGGTGCCGGCGGCGAGCGTCGTCGTTTGCCATTTGTACCAATGCCAAGTGGTGCCGTTGGGCAGACTGAGAACCTGCCACGCATTGTTATCGATTTGGGCGAAGAACGAATCAGCGCTCGGGCTGGGCGCGATGACTCGGAGCCAGATGGTCACATTGCCCGAGGCCTCAATATTGATCCGTGCCTGGGAAGTGGTGGGAGGAGTGCCGGAACCGTTGCTGCCGGTTGGAGCGCTCAGATAGGCGCCGTTCGAGGCGTTCGGATCGAGGCCAACGGCCAGCGGAGCATAGATCACCTCGGCGTTCTCGGCCTCATAAAGCCAGACATGCGAAGAACCGGCAGTGCCCCCAAGCTTGAGATTTACCGATGCGCCGGCATTTGTCGGCAGGTCGGCATAATAGGTCTTGGTAATTCCCCCGTTGCTGGCGGTTAGCGCATAACGGCCAAGGAAGCCGTTCACCGTCGCCACGCCCGAGGCGTTTGAGGTCGCACTGGTATTGGTCCACCATTGGTTGTAGATGAGCCCCTTCCATGCTTCGCCTGCGGGCAAGAGGTTCCAATTGACGTCGTAGATTTCCTCCGCGCCGAAACCGTCTGTCTGCCAAAAGCCCCAGAGAGTAAAGGAGGTGAAAGTAGGCTCACTGAACACCAGGGTCATGTAGTCGGACAGAAAGTCCGCCTGCAAGACCGGATCGGTGAATTGGGTGTCATATTCCGTCACCTCCGAAAGAAGCGGACCATTGATGGTGGTCAACGCTGCGAACCGGTCGATGATGGCCTTTTCCGTCAGCGGAGGCACCGGGACTGCGCCGAAATGGCCTTCCTGGTTGAAGCCGTCAATATTGGCGTGGTCAGCGATCAGGGCCGTGAGGAGATTGTAATCATAGTTTTCCTCTGTGAGGCAGGTGTGCACGACGTTGTTTTCAACGCCAGATTCATTGATGAAGAGCAGGGGCTCCGGGTCATTTTTGACAACTTCGGCCAACCAAGTGGTGATGACGCTGGCATCACCTGTCGTCGTGTCCCCACCACCTAGAATGCGGTCCTCAATGCTGGGACTGTCGCCTGGCTCGTTCACCACATCCCAGTCATCGAGGAAACCGTGCACAGTCGGGTCGCCGACCTCGCTGTCGATATGGGCCAGGACACGATTGGCCAGGGTCGTTCCCGAGAGGGTGGGGATATCTTGGGGCACATCAATATAAGGGGCATGGCCGGGCCGATAATTGGGCCAAATCAGATTGTGGCCACGAAGCTGGGTGATGCCATGACTGCGCAACCACTGATTTTGGGAACTAAGGGCCGCAGGGTAGCCCGAGGTCTCCCAGTTGGGCCATTTGTAATTGGCCATGTTGACCTTGTTGAAAATGGCCTGTCCCGAATATTGGTTGAGGGCAGCCACATAGTTCGCGTTGGGCGAAGTGCCCATGTATCGATTGGGATTGGCTGCCGTCCCAAATCCGAATTGATGCTTTTGCATCGCTGCCGTCACGGGCACGCCCGCGATCACCGCACCGCTGGAGTTCTGGACATTCACTGTCAGGTTGCCCTTGCGGTACTGCTGGATGCGGGCCTGCGCGGCCGTCTGCCAGGCATCAGTGATATTGCGCCCGGGATAATCGTACTTATTGTTGGTCAGGCTGGCGACGGAGACGCCGGGACCGAGGTCGATGACCTGGATGCCCCCAACATCGACGGTCTGGACAGTATAGCCGAACCAAAGTTGAAATTGGGCGCCTCCAGCCGGATAACTCGCCGCTGACGTGAACGGAATACAAAATTGCTTCCAGTTTCCATCGACCATGAGCGGGTCGAAAGTGCCGATGACCGTATTTGGCGAGGCCACTTGCTGCAATTCGTAACCAGAAATGCCCATGTTGCCTTGATTCGAAGTGCGATCGCGGGAAAGCCAGAAGATCGCGACCAGCGTGTCGCCGGCGGTGATGGGCTTGGCCAGGTTGGCGCTGAGGCGGAGCTCGGCTTTGTTCGCGGCGGTGCGATCAGTCACAGGCACAGGCGAGGTGACGGTTTTGACCTGGTCGGCCGTGGTAAAGAAGGCATTTCCGGTCACCGCAACGGAACTCAGCGTCCCCCAAGTTCCGTTTTGATTGGTGAGCGTGAACAGGCTCGTGCCATCGATCACCCCGTTCGTGGCAGTGAGCACCGACTTTTGTCCATAGTCCGTGATCTGGAGGCCGGCAATCTGCACGTCTTGAATGGACCCTCCACACTCGATGGCAAAATGCGCCTGGCCGGAGGCCGCGGCGATGAACGGAATGTTCAGCTTGCGCCATTGTGTCCGCCCGCGCATGGAGACCCCGAGGGACCGTTGAAAGGGGCTGGCCAATTGGTCGAATATGGCCACCAGATTCGATTCAAAGGCGGTTCCGTCCACCCGCCGCCACCAGACCGTGGCCACACAGGCGTCCCCTTGGGCCGCGTTCGGCGAAGTGACTGCGCCGATCGTCACATCGTGGGCAGCGGTGTTCGCCGTGACCTTGATGTCCCAAGCTTGCGTGAAGGTCGCACCGCTCGGCGGCGTCACCGAGACCAGAGTCGCCGTGGCAAGGCCTGTGCCTGTGAAGGTGTAGGATGACGGATTCGTGGACAGCAGTGTTGTCTGACCGAAAGCCGAAAGGGCCGTGACGAGGAGCAAGGCGGTGGCGGCAAGGGGGCTTGCCTTCCGGAAAAAGATTCCGAGGAGAGACTGGCCAAGAACCATGGGGACGAGGAATGTCTTCATTGTTTTCATGCTCATTTGTTTTTCGATTCTGAGGTTTGTGAAAAAACAGCTTAAGTGGAGATGATGGCAATCGTCATACGCTTGTCAGATGACCTGCGCAATTCGACATTTACTTTCTCAGTTAAGTAAAGAGACAGAAAGTGGATCGATAACGAGACAGCTTGAGTGAGCGTGGCTCCAAAGGGCATCGCCTCGAGCGGAAAGCTCAGCACCAGACGACGTGAAGGAACATCAAGATCATCCCGATTGAAGGGCGGTTGAGACGACGATAGACACAACTCTTGGATTCAATATTTAGACGGCGCGGTAATCCATCAGTTGTCGGGCCGTTGCAGGCTACCGCATTCAAGCTGTATCGCCATCGAATCAATACCGATTATATTTCAATCTATTGATTTCACTTATTTACCAGGAGTCGGTTCTAAAACCGCTGGCAGGAAGACCATCGATATTGAATAAGTTGGCCCAGGCGAATGGCCAGTATCGTGCCGCAATGGGGTTGGGAACATCGGGACTCGATAGGATGACGGTCTCGCCGTCTATAGCTGCATTCGCCCAATGCCACTTCTTGTCGCCACCGGCGATGGCAAATCCCTGGAGTTTTTGGTCCGGGGGAACAGTCAGTCCCTTGCCGATGTGGGTATAGGAAATACGGATTTGAGCGCCTTCTATTTTGAAGGACTGGAAAATCGGTCCGTAGTACTCGATGGATTTTTCGTAAACCGCTCCGAATGCCACTTTGCTTTCCCGAGTCGCGTAACCAGATTTGTTGATCGGATGAATGCCGGTCGCCAAGTCCGAAGTGATTGCCAGGAAGGTATTCGAGAACTTCATGATGCTGTAGCCTTCCACATGGGTAGACGCAAAAGAGGCGGGCGGATCTTTCGGCAGTGGTGCAAAAGGCAGCGCTCCTGCGTTGACCGGATCATCCGGGTTTAACGCGCTGCCTCCACCGCTTGGCTTTTGCACATAAATCCAGGGAAAATCGCCTTGTCCCCAGTCCTCGCGCCAGGACCGAATGAGCGCCGACATGAGTACAGGCTGTGTAACAGATCTAAGGCCGGTTCCACTCTCTCCCTGGTCCCAAAGGACGCCGCGAATACCATAGGGAATCATTGGGCGAACGAGCCTTTCAAAAACGTCGCCAGTCTTGGTTTCGACGGCGAGGACGGGAGGTTGAGGTTGGGGATATTTGGCCAACAGGGCCTTATCAATCGACTTGGTTGACGAGAGATCAGGAGCGGGCGCGGTTGGATTTGGTGAACTGGGGAAAGTGGCCGCAATCGCAGCGGTGATGTTCACCTTCCATTTTGCGAGGGCATCTTCGTAGTTCTTTTGCTGGACCGCGATGGGAGCATGTTCCGCGTCCCACTTTACGAGCAACGCTTGAATGGTGGGATCTGCATTAAATGCTTGCTGACTGATAAAGTAGAGCGAAGGCGTCCCTCCCTGTGATCCCTCCATGACGCCGACAGGCACGTTAAGTTCCTTCTGCAGCAACATTCCAAAATAAAAGAGTTCAGCGGAATATTTGTTCACATTGTCAGGAGTGACCTCCTGCCATCCGCCGGGCTGCATGACGCGAAAGAGGCGCAATTGGGGAAGGCTCGTGTTCATGGCCTCTTTGAGAGGAAGGTCGTGCTCGGCATACATGCTCACCAAAGTGCCCATATTCGACTGCCCGGAGCCGACCCAGACCTCGCCCACCAACACATCGTCCAGCGTAATGCTCTTGCTGCCGGAGATGGTGAGAGGAGCTGGATTACCCGGCTTAAGTGGATCCAGCTTTACCATCCATTTGCCCTGGGCATCGGTCATGGCGGTCTTTTGCTGATCGCGAAATTTGACGGTCACGATCTCACCAGGATCGGCGGTGCCCCATATCGGCACCTTGATTCCTTGTTGGAGGACCATGTGGCTGCCCAAGACGGCAGGCAATCGGACTGCCGCTGGAGCGGTCGATATCAGCGAGACGAATCCGGCGCAAATCGCGATTCGCACGGATATTTTCTGAATAAATGTAAACATAGTTGCTACTCTGTTTCGCTAGGTCATCCTGTGCCTTGCGAACAACGACATGCGCGTTAGGCACAAGCAGGATGATCGACAGCCTGATCTTCAATTCTGGTCCAAGTAGGTAACGACCTCGAATGAACCCGCGTAATGGCTGGGCCATGTGGCAGCCGTTGCGTCCGCCTGACCGGGCCAGGTTATCAAGACATAAACCGGACTGGCCGTTCGCTGAGCAGTTCCCGATGGCCGGAGTGGTCCCGAGATACTGACGCGGAAAGTGCCTGCGCCGGAGGAGAGGTTTGCGGTGGAAAGATTCATGTTCAAGGCCGTCAGGGGGGTACCATCGGCGGCCACGTAAACAGTTTGTGTCCCCGTCAACGTTGCCGGTAACATAAAACGGAAGCGGGGGGAATAGAGCGTTTCCGTGGGCACATAACTCTGGTTGGCAAGCGGGGTGGCGCGCAGATCGGCCATGACGGCGTCAGCGATGTTGGCGGCAAGGGACCGCTGGACGGTCGTTTTGTCGCTATTGATGCCTACCGCCAGCAGTGCCATCAGGGTCATAACGCAAAAGGTCGTTACGCCCAGGGCGACAACGACCTCAATCAAGGAGAACCCCGCCCGCATGTTTGTGGCGAAATTTTTCATGAGCGGTAAGTGGTTACGGCCCCTGTCAGCCCATCGACTTGGATGGCACTTTGATTCTTGGCGGCCGTGGGGGCGATGTTTCCACTGCTCTGCTGAAGATCGATCTCCAAATATTGCAGGCCTACGACCGGAGGACTGACCGGGATGTGCAATTCTCCCCGGGAATCGAAGGCAATAATTTTGGTGAAAGTAAAATTTCCCGACGTGATCGGCGTGATGGTCGAGGCAGAGGGAGGAAACTGTGTGCTGCCGTTGTTGCTGCCAACGATATAAGAGGCCGTCGGACGAGTGGAAAGGTTGCCTGTGGTAGATCCCAGCGATTCAGGCATGTCCAGGCCGTTAAAAACCTGCATGCGGCTGACCGCCGCCAGGTTGGATGGTGCCAGGTTCAACGTGGCATCGAGAGAATAAAAGACCTGGACCGCGACACGTCCCGTTCCGGGAATTTGCGCCTGGGTGGACGGTGTCGTAAAGTCCGTTTCCTCGAAGCAGACAAAAACGTACGTGTTATTGGCCATCGCATAGGCCCGGCCCTGCTCGAGCAACGAGACGATCGCAGCGGTCGATACAGTGAGATCGGTGGCTTTTTTTAGGGAGGTGAACATCGGAACGGCCAATGCTGACAAGATCGCTATGATAGCGATCACCGTCAGCAACTCGACCAGCGTAAAGCCGCCCGCGCGGTTTGAGTCCTGGAAGGAAGGTTGCTTCATAAACAGGTGGAGAAGAAGTTTGTCATGACGATCAAGGCCAGTGGCCGAACTGCTTCTGGATGGCTTTTAGGTAGGAACCCTGGGGGTTGATCTGGACATTGGAATCAGGGGTATAGGTGCATGTTAAGATGAACGTGTTATTGTCGATCCACATAGGCAAGAGTGTTTTGGCATCGAGGCAGAGGGAGGGCCCCTTGGGATAGGTATCGGTTGCCGTCGGCGGCTTGGTTTCTGTCGGCTTTTTGCCCCCCGGGGTGAAAACCAGGACGGTCTTTCCGTTCAGCGAAGCTGTGCCCGCAAAGGTCGATGGGGAATACCACGAGGTGCCTGGAAAATTCCCGCCAGATCCTTCATCGGCACCATTCATGACGACTTGACGGTTGAGCCAGAGGTCCAAGGCAGAGCCCATCATAAAGACATTTTGTGGAGTGGCCAGGCAAGTCAACCGAAAGCAGATGCCTTGGATGATGAAAGCTTCGCTCGATCGTCCTCCCTGCCAGTGAAAAATGGCGTGAATGTCCTTTTGATTGCTTTCGATAACGGCACTTTCCAGGACCGGATTCCAAAGCAAAGCCGGATTGTTCATCTGCGAAGGGGGAATGGGAGGAAGCGGTATTTTCGTCTTTACCGTCATCTCGATGTGGGTGTTGAAGGGGATGTCCAGCTTGGCGGGAAGGGT
>Ga0068863_100001222_pt1 | contig 25629 bp, 28 predicted proteins | sample KBSSwiS62_FD_66596 | JGI IMG/M metagenome (GOLD analysis project Ga0068863, IMG submission 66596) | Switchgrass rhizosphere microbial communities from Kellogg Biological Station, Michigan, USA - KBS Switchgrass S6-2 | ecosystem: Host-associated > Plants > Roots > Rhizosphere > Soil ... | reverse complement strand
TGTCGTGCGACGCGGTCGATCCAACTGGCCCCCGCTTCGGACCATTCTCGATCGAATCCGTCCTCGAAGTCCATCACTGCCCCAAGAGGACTGGCCGCGGCCTACCGTGCGCCCCTCAAAACGCCGACAGGATTCGAGTACTCCACTACTCGTGACATCCGGCGTTTCGACAGCTGAGATTGAATCGGGTGTCGAATCGGAGCCGGGGAGAAACGATGTCGGTGGTACACGCAAGCAATGGATCTCTTTCGGTAAACGCCTATCGGGGCGACGCCAAGACACTGCTGGCTTTCGACGTGACAGATGCCGCGCGCGATCACCTTGCGGGCTTCACGATTCTTGTGACACCACCCGGAGGCGATCCGTTCTACGTCTGGAACACGTTGCGCTTCGCCAAACCTGGCAACCATGCGCAGGATCCCAACGAGCCTGCCAACTCGAGCGTCAACGCACCGATCCACAAGTTCCGCTGGGTGCACGTCCCAGGACAGGCGCACCAGGGCTTGTCCCCGGCGTTCGGCACCTACCAATACACCGTGACGCCGCGTTACTTCGTCGACCGGAAGATGACAGCTCTCGACAACTCGCTCAGCTTGTCCGTCGACGTCGACGTCGAGCCCTTCGTCACGGGCAATCTCCAAGTCGCGTTCACCCGCGGGTTCACGCAGTCGCAGGCCTTCGTGCGTCACTTTGGCATCAAGGCCCCAATTCAGCCGAAGAACGCCGACTTACTCTTCGACACCACGCAACAAGCCGGCACCAACAACAAGGGTGAACACTTCACGTTCGCCCAGGAGTACGACTGGCTTGGCTTCACCGCACGCAAGTGCATCCTCGATCTGCTGCAAGAAGTCGTCGACGACAACCTCCTGTCCCTCGACGTGTTCGCCTACGACCTCGGCGAGCCCGACGTGATGAAGCTGCTCATCCAACTGGGAGCCGACAGCCGGGCACGCATCATTCTCGACAACGCGGCGCTGCATCACAATGCGGACAACACACAGCGCGAGGACCAGTTCGAGCAGAGATTCGCCGCAGCGGCCGGCATTGACGCGATCAAGCGCGGCAAGTTCGGCCGCTACGCCCACGACAAGGTATTCATCGTGTCGGATACGACAGGGCCTAAGAAGGTTCTTACCGGATCCACCAATTTCTCGGTGACAGGCCTGTACGTCAACTCCAATCACGTCATGGTTTTCGACGACCGCGACGTGGCCGGCACCTACGCCGACGTATTCCACGAGGCATGGAATGACAACGTACGCATTGCGTTTGCCGATTCTCAATGGGCCCAACGCCCATTCGAGTTCGGCGGTCCCGGTCGATCAATACCTCAGACGTCCATCACGTTCTCGCCACATCGCCTGCCTGTCGCGCAACAAATCATCGACGGCCTCGTCGACCGCATCGACGAGGAAGGCCAGCAGAACCCCGACGTCGGAAGCGTGTTATTCGCGGTCATGGAGCTGCAATTCGACGACAAGACATCAAACCCGGTCTACGAGGCCCTCAACAGCATCCACACCAACCAGTCGATCTTCAGCTTCGGCATATCCGACTCGCCTCAAGGGATTTCGCTGTACCCGATAGGCAGCAAAGAGGGCGTCCTGGTCACAGGCAAGCCTGTACGCACGCAACTTCCGAAGCCTTTCAGTCAGGTACCCGGTGTCGGCGCCGGCCATCAGGTCCATCACAAGTTCGTGGTGTGCGGATTCAACGGTCCAAACCCCGTCGTCTACTGCGGGTCATCGAACCTGGCGCTCAAAGGCGAGCAAGTCAACGGCGATAATCTCCTGGCCATCTCCGACGGTGATGTAGCGACAGCGTTCGCGATCGAGGCATTGCTGCTCGTCGACCACTTCAACTTCCTCGACACGTTGTCGAAGGCGCCCAAAGCTCCCACTGCCGCGGTGGCGGCGGCGGCCCCAGAGGCAGCCGCAGAGAAGGCTGAATGGTTCCTCGGTACGACCGATTCCTGGACCAAGAAGTTCTTCGATCCCAACGACTTACACTTCGTCGATCGCGAGCTCTTCGCGCGGGCTTAGTCGTGTTTCGCTTCGTAGCGCAGCAGCACCGTGCCACCCGGAAAGGTGCGGTTCTCCAACAGTCGCAGCGAGATCCATGACGGCAGTGTTGGGAAGAACGGGGTGCCGCCGCCGACGGCGGTGGGCGCGACCACGATCCGGTACTCGTCCACCAGCCCGGCCTGCACGATCGGTGCGGCCAGTGTCGCGCCGGCCACCTCCAGCCTGCCCTCGGTTTCGGCCTTCAGCTTCGTTACCACCTCGACCGGGTCGCCACGTTCCAGGCGGGAGTTCCAGTCGACGGACTCCAGGGTGCGCGAGAAGACGACCTTTGGCATCTCGCGCCAGATGTGGGCGAAGTCGACGATCAGTGGGGTGGCGTCCGGGGTCTTGTCGGCGGTCGGCCAGTACGCGGCCATCAGTTCATAGAGCCGTCGCCCGTAGAACGCCAGGGCGGTCTCGCGCTCGAAGTCGTTCCAGTACTGGTGCAGTTCTTCGCTCGGATCCGACCAGTCGATGCTGCCTTGTGCGTCGGCGATGTACCCGTCCACCGACACGTTGAAGCCATAGATGAGTCTGCCCATACAGATCAGACTGCACTGGAAGGCGAAACTCATCGCGACGCCACACGGGATATCGTCAATCCTCGTTTCGTAACCTCGCGCAATACCTCTTGATATGTGGAGGACATTGAAGATCACTTCTGCCTGCCTGAGCTTTCTGACACTGGCCGCCGTGGCGCCACCCAGCGGCGCCGCCGCCCCATCTGGCTTCTCCAACTTCGGCAACGCGCAGGACACAATCAACGCCCTGCAGGCCAAGGGGTACAACGTAATTCTGAACGGCGCGGCCGTCTATCCGCTGTCAGGCTGCAAGGTAACCGGGGTTGAGGGCCTCAACAATTCCAATATCGATGCATCCGGTTCGCGCATCGATCCGACACGGTTCGACACCGTATATGTCGATATTTCCTGCCGGGGCGGCTGATCGTATCCAGCTGTCCCCCAGGAAGATTGGCAGCTCACCAACGCCTAGTGTGACCGGCGGTGACTACCGCTATCCGGATTGGCACACCATCTATACGGACAACGCCGCCTGGGTGTACCGAATGTTGTTCACCTATGTCGGCAATCAACCCGACGCCGAGGACCTTACCGCTGAGGTGTTTCTGCGGGTGCTCAAGCCGCTGCGGTTGACCGCGAGGATCGCGGAGGTTCGCGGTTACCTGCGCGCCACGACGCGCACGGTCCTGGCCGCGTATTGGCGCGACTCGACGCGCCGCGCAACCACGTCACTCGATGAGTTGCCTGACCTGCCCGACGATGCCGAGCAGAGCGTCAATACTGCTTTCGAGCGAGCCCATCTGGTGCTCCAGGCACTGCCCGCAAACTACCGGATGATCTTGGAACTCAGGTTCTTGCAGGGCCGGTCGATCAGGGACGCCGCCAGGCAGATGGGCGTCAGCGTCGGCAACGCCAAGGTGCTGCAACACCGCGCCCTGCGTCGAGCTGCGGCCGTAAACACGACGTGTAACCCGTCCACCTATCTCTAGAACGTGAAGGTCATACTCCGGCTCGCCGCTGCGAGCATCCTGCTGATCACGTCCTGCGCCGGCCATACGTCCGACGCCACGCCAAGCCCGGCGCCAGTCACATTTCAGTCGGGCATGACACCAGGCATGTCCGGCATGACGCCCGGTATGCCCGGCATGCAAACACCACCACCCGCGCCCTCGGCGACCGCGCCCCAGAGCCCAGCCCCGCAGGGCGGAACCGCGGTGAACATCAGCGACTTCAAGTTCAATCCCGCAACCCTGACCGTGCCAGCCGGCACGACCGTGACCTGGACGAACCAAGATGAGGAGCCCCACACCGTGGCAGCCAAAGACGGCTCGTTTCACTCGCCAGCAATGGACACCCACGCGACCTACAGCTTCACCTTCACCACGCCAGGGTCTTATGACTACATCTGCTCGATCCACCCATTCATGACCGGCACTGTGGTGGTGACCAAATGAGCACCGAACATGATCCCGCCGGCATGACGAGGCGTCAGCTCATCAGACACAGTGCATGGTTCGGCGCCGCAGTGGTTCTGACGGTCGCCGGCGGCGAAGTGATCTCACACATCGCCGGATCCGCGGACGCCGCACAGACTGCCAAGCCCGCCCTGCGGTTCGCCCAAATCAGTGACAGCCACATCGGATTCAACGGCCCCGCGAACCCGAACGTCGCCGACACCTTCAACCAAGCCATCGGCCAGATCAACGGCCTCGGCTTCACACCGGATTTCGTCATCCACACCGGCGACCTCACCCACTTGGCGACGCCGGCGCAATTCGATCAGGTCAAGCAGATGCTGACCGATCTGAACACGCCACACGTCTTCACCGTCCCCGGTGAGCACGACTCGACAGATGATGCCGGACAGAAGTATCGCCAAGCGTTCGGCGCGGGCACTCGAGGCGACGGCTGGTACAGCTTCGACATCGCCGGTGTGCACCTCATCGGGCTCGTGAACACACTCAATTTGAAGAAGCTTGGGCATCTGGGCGCCGATCAGCTCGAGTTCATCGAGAAGGACGTGGCCGGCCTGCCCAATGACACCCCGATCATCGTGTTCAGCCACATCCCACTGTTCGCGATGTATCCCGACTGGGGTTGGGGCACTGACGATGCCGCACAAGCGTTGAGCTACCTCAAGCGGTTCTCCTCGGTCACCTGCCTCAATGGCCATGTCCACCAACTATTTTCCAAAACAGAGGGCAATGTCACCTTCTACAGTGCGACCACGACGGCCTATCCGCTGCCCGCGCCGGGCCAGGGGCCCGCGCCAAAACCGATGACGCTGCCTGCAGGAAAACTGCACGATGCCTTGGGCATCCGCGAGGTGAGTTACACCAAGGGCCAGCAAGCCCTCGCCCTGAAAGATGAGAAGCTCACATGACCATCACCGATCTGGCCACCAGAATTGCACTGAGCGCGTCGCTTGCGGCCAGCGGCGTCGTGCACGCATATCTCTATGTCGACGGCTACCGCGGCATCCCGACGATCGGGCCGGCATTTCTACTGCAGGGCAGCGCCTTCTGCGCGCTAGCAGTGCTGATTCTTGTCGGCGGACCGGGATGGCTGCGGTTGGCCTCAGCCATCGGTGCGGCAGGTTCACTGGTTGCGTTTGCGCTGTCACGAACCGTAGGCCTGTTCGGCTTCACCGAAACGGGTTGGCAGCCGGCCCCCTACGCGATGATCAGCGTGATCGCCGAGGTCCTGACCATCCTGCTCGTCGCTGCTACCGTCCTGAGACGGCCGTCCGCCGACCGGCTACCCGCGACGTGAGCGGCTACGAACTCGATACCTCTGTGCGCTGGACTACCCGCTCGACGTCGCCGCGACGGACGTCCACGGTGAAACGCTTCTCTCCCCAACCAGTGGTGAGACTGAAGAAAACTGTCTTCGGTTTGCCAAGCACCGTTGTGGCTTTCACGGTTCCGACGGTGCCAGCTGGAACTTCAGGGACGTTCATGCCTTCGATCCGTCGTCGGGCGATGATGGAATCGCCTTTGCGATAGCGAATTTCAGTTACCTCCGCACTTGTCCGACCTCAAATGCTTGTGGCTGAGCGGGTACCCGCTCACGGTTATGTTGTCAACATCGGCAGCGACGACGCAACCGATTTCTCAGCCTGCGACCGCCGCCATCGACCGGCCCGGCGTCCGCACCGCGAGCATGCCGACAAGTCCGGCCGCCAACACCACACACAACCCGCCCATGCCCGCGCGGTCACTGTCGAACACATCGATGAACGCCGAAAACAGCCAGGGCGCAAGAAAAGACACCGCGCGACCGGTCGTGGTGAACAAACCGAACGCCACGCCCTCCTTGCCATCGGCGGTCATCCGTAGCATCAGCGTGCGAGCCGAGGCCTGCACCGGGCCGATGAACAGGCACAGCAGCAAGCCGCACACCCAGAACGCCGCCGCACCAGACAACGCCAGCAGCGTGAGCGCAACAGTGATCATCGCGATCAACGAACCGACAATCACCAGCTTGGAACCGAGCCTGTCGTCGAGCAGGCCCCCGCCCACCGCACCGACGGCCGCAATCACGCTGGCGCCGACGCCGAACAACAACACATCCGCCGCCGAGATGCCGTAGACCCTCACTCCCAGCACCGCACCGAACGTCGCCACCCCCGTCAGCCCGTCGCGGAACACCGCGCTGGCGAGCAGGTAGTAAACGACGTTGCGGTCGCGTCGCCATTCGCCGGCGATCTCGGACCACAGCGCGCGATACGCGCCGAGGAAGCCGACGCGCGCCTTGTGCTCACCCGGTTCGGGTGCGGGCACGACAATGAACACCGGGAATGCGAACACGGCAAACCACAAGGCCGCCAACAAGACCGCGGCGCGCACATTCTGTCCGTCGTCACCAGGCAAGCCCAGCAGACCGTGCGTGTCGCCGTCACCAGAGATGAAGCCGAAGTAGACGATCAGCAAAAGGATGACACTGCCCAGAAAGCCCATGGCCAAACCGAACCCAGAGATCCGCCCAGGGCTGTCGGCAGTGGACACCTGTCGCAGCATTGCGTTGTACGGCACGGTCGCCAGGTCATTGCATGCCGCGGTGCAAGCCAGCAGCGCCAGGCCGGGCAGCAAGTAACGGTAGTCGTCGCGGATCAGGCTCATCGACGCCGTCATCAACACAACGGCGCCCGTCAACAGCGCGAGCACACGCTTGCGTCGCCAAGGCGCGTCGACCCAGACACCCGTCACCGGAGCCAACACGGCGACGACCAGACCCGCGAGAGCCAACGTACGCCCGAGCCAACTGGCCGGACTCGTCTCCCCCGGCAGGTCATGACCGACACTGCTGGTCAGGTAGACCGAGAACACGAACGTCACCACGATCGCGTTCACGCCCGTCGCGCCGAAGTCCCACAGCGCCCACGAGACCTGCGATCGCCGCCGAGTCGACGCGGCCGACCGCGGATCGCTCATGACCGCCCACCATATACAGGCCGGGCGGAGCCGGGCTCAGGCCGCGTCGAAGCGATCGCGGGTATCGACCGACCAGAGATGACCGCAGTCGGGGCACTGGAGGTGGACGAGCGTGCCCTCATTGCTCAGCAGGTACTGCCAATGCGTTGCGCAATTGCGGTCACTACCGCAGTCACCGCAACCGGCCGCGTGGTCGCAGCCGGGACAAGGAAGCCACGCCCGCCGCGAACTGTCGGCGGTCGGGTCAATCGGCAACACGATTCACCGCCCGATCCGGCAGCACACCTGCACTGACCAGTTCGTCATAGATGCGCTGCTGCTCTTCGTCGAGGTCGGAGTACAGCATGTCGTAGGCCTTTTCTTCTTCTGCGAGCACTGCGATCGGATCCCAGTCGTCACCGATGGCCTCGAGTACGGCGGCGCGCCGTCGGGCCTCATCCAGCGTGAGGTCGTAAGAGAAATCCAAGTCGCGCATCGCGGTAGCGTCGCCGACGATCGTTGCCTTAGGCAATGATCTGGATCACAATCCTGCCAATCAGCGCTTCTGCCTGCGGAGATAGCCAGCGTCATCTTGACCACACAGTGTGACCACTGTGTCCACCGTCATCGGTCAGGCGAACGTCATTGCCCCAGCGTCAGCGGCTGGGCCGCGCGGTACTGCTCGAGCACCTGCGGCGCCGGGTCCGCGGTGTAGGACGCCGTCACCCCGAACGACCACGCGGGCGGCGAATCCTGTTGCGACAGCGTCCACGCGGCCTGCCTGGCCGCGCCGAGTGCGACGTACTCGGCGGGCGTCGGCACATGCACCGGCGCCCCCAGCACCGCGGGCGCAATGCGCCGTACCGCCTCAGAGCGCGCTCCCCCGCCGATCAGGATGATGCGTTGCACGTCGACACCATGCGCCGAGATCTTGTCGATGCAGTACGCCATCGAAGCCAGTAGACCCTCAACGGCTGCCCGAGCAATGTTGGCGGGCAATAGATTACGTGTCGTCATGCCATGCAAGGCGCCCGATGCGCCTGGAAGATTCGGTGAGCGTTCGCCCTCCAGATACGGCACCAAAGTGAGTCCCTCTGCACCCAGCGGCGCCGACAAGGCAAGCCGGTCCATCTCGTCGAAGTCGACGCCGAGCATCGTCGTGACGGCAGCCAGCACGGGTGCGCCGTTGAGGGTGCACACGAGCGGCAGTTGCCGCCCAGTGGCGTCGGCAAAGCCGGCGACGATGCCGTCCTGGTCATGCGGTGCAGCCTCTCCCACCGCGCTGACCACTCCGGAAGTGCCGAGCGAGACGATGCAATCCCCGGTGTCGGCACCCAGGCCTAGCGCGGCAGCGGCGTTATCGCCCGCTCCGGCTCCGAGGACGGCGCCCGTCGACGTCTGTCCCGCGACGTCCCGGGGGCCCAGCACCGTCGGCAGCGCAGGTCGTCGCCCTCGCATCGCCAACTCGAGCAGATCGGGCTGATAGCTGTCGGCCTCCGACGAGAAGTACCCCGTGCCGCTGGCGTCGCTGCGATCGGTGCGCAGCGTAGCGATGTCCGTCGACCCGCTCAGCCGCCAGGTCAGCCAGTCGTGCGGCAGGCAGACGGCCGCGGTCGCATCTGCGTGCGCACGCTCGTGGTCGGCGAGCCAGCGCAGTTTCGTCGCCGTGATGGCCGCGACCGGCACGACGCCGATCCGCTTGGCCCATTCGCCGGGGCCACCGAGTTCGGCGACGAGGTCGGCTGCCGCGCCGCTGGATCGAGTGTCGTTCCACAGCAATGCGTCTCGCACGACCGCACCGGTGCCGTCGAGGCACACCATGCCGTGCTGTTGCGCGCCGACCGACACCGCCGCCAGGTCGTCGAGGCCGCCTGCTGCACTGATACTCGCTTCCAGTGCGGACCACCACAGCCGCGGGTCGATCTCGGTGCCGTCCGGGTGCGGCGAGGACGCGGATCGCACGATCTCACCGGTATCCGCGTCACAGACGACCACCTTGCAGGACTGGGTGGACGAGTCGACGCCCGCAACGAGTGCCACGGCTGCGAAGCTACCCGATGAGTTCGGAAGCGACGTGACGTCAGTCCTTGTATGAGAAAACTCGTGATCACCCAGAACATCACGCCGACTACCTCAACCTGGCGGCCAAGGGCGCTGAAGTCGCAGCCGGGCCAGGACGTCGTGGTGACGGGCAGCATCAACCTCGCGCACACATTGATTGCGGGTGGGGTGGTCGACGAATACCGGTTGTTCGTGTATCCGGTAGTCCAGGGACGCGGCCGTCGGCTCTTTGCCGAGGGGACCGTAATCAGGAGGCTGACTTTGGTCGAACCACCAAAGTCGTTTCAGTCGGGCATCACGCTGCTGCGCTACGCCGTTTGATGTCAAACTTGCGATGTGGAGGACATCGAGCATCCCGAAGCCCAGAAATGGGACCGGGATCGAGATGAGACGGAAGCACAACGGCTGGACCGCAATTGGTCGAGCCTGCTTCAGGAGTTGCGGGTGGCCCAGACCGGGGTCCAATTGCTCACCGGGTTCCTGCTGACGCTGCCCTTCCAGCAGCGGTTCAGTCAGCTCGACGGCGTGATGCGCACGGTCTACCTCGTGACATTCGGTTGCTCGGTCGGTGCCACCGTGTTGCTGGTGGCACCGGCCAGCATGCATCGCCTGCTTTTTCGCCGTCATCGGCTGAAAACGTTGGTGTCCGCTGCACACACGTACGCAATGGCCGGACTGCTGCTGCTGGGAGTAGCGCTCGGCGGGGTGGCTGTCGTCATTTTCGACGCCGTGCTCGGCGCGACGGAGGCGTGGATCGCGGGTGGCCTGACACTGCTGGCCGTGGCGGCGTTCTGGTACGCGATGCCACTGGTCGGACGGCGGGACGACGACAACCGCTACTGACGTTTGCGTCATGGGGGCCGGGGGAACACAGCGCTCATGTTGATTCGACGAATTGCGCGCCCGATGTTGTCAGCGGTCTTCATCAGCCGCGGCGTCGATGCGCTACGGAGCCCTAAACCAGCGGCCGACGCGGCCCGTCCCACTCTCGAAGGTCTGAGCAAGCTGCCGGATCCTGTCGGTACCAATATTCCGTCCAACGCTGAGACGGTCGCCCGCGTCAACGCCGCGGTGCAGATCGGCGGCGGGCTGCTGCTTGCCAGTGGCAAGTTGCCGCGGCTGGCGTCTGCGGCGCTGGCATTCACGGTGATACCGGGAAGTCTTGGCGCGCATACGTTCTGGGGTGAGGCCGATCCGCATCGCAAGGCCGACGAACGTCGCGCGTTCTTCACCGACGTCAGCTTGATCGGCGGGTTGATCATCGCGGCCGTCGACACCGAGGGCAAACCGTCGCTCGGTTGGCGCGGGCGCCGCGCCGCACGAAAGGTGTCCGAGGCCGTCGGTGCCGCCCTGCCCGTCGGCGCAGCGACCGGTGGTGCGTTGGCAGACAGCGCGCTCGCCGAAAAGGTCGGCCACGGTCTGGCCGTCGGCGCCGGGCGTGGCCGCGAACTGGCACACGTCGCGCGCGAACGCGGCGCGGAATGGGCCGAGGTCGCGCGCGAGCGCGCACCAGTGTTGGCCGAGGCGGCCCGCGAACGCGGCGCAGAACTGGCGGAAATCGCGCGCGAGCGCGCACCAGTGTTGGCCGAGGCGGCCCGCGAACGGGGCGCCGAGTGGGCGGACATTGCCCGTGAGCGTGCCCCCGAAATCGCCGAGGTAGCCCGCGACCGCGCCGGTGACTTCGCCGACACCGCGCGCACCCAGGTCAAGCAGCAACGACGGCGCTGGAGCTGAGGCGAATGTCCTTGCGCGGCTGTTGAGATCGAGCCGCGCCAAACCGCTCGCGGCTGCGCCAGCGAGCGGTACATTTGCCGCATGACAAGCGGTGAGTATCAACCTCAGCCTGAGCCATACGGCCAACCGGGCGGCTATCCGCCACCTGGCGGTCAGGAGCCGGGCGGACTGGGCCTGCGGTTTGCCGCGCGCCTGATCGACGGCATCATCGTCAACATCGTCGCGTTCGGGATCGCAATTGCCATCGGCTCGCTGAACAACTACTGGGTCACCGGCCTGTTCTCGGGTCTGCTGATGTTCCTCTACTTCTTGGCCTTCGAGGCCACACAGGGCTGGACACCGGGCAAGAAGCTGCTGGGCCTCAGTGTCCACGGGCCTGGAGGCGCACCCAAGCCGGATCTTCAGCAGGCTGCGATCCGGAATGTGTGGACGCTGCTCAACATCGTGCCCTTCATCGGCGGCCTGCTCACCCTGGTCGCCGTCATCGTGATCGCGGTGACCATCAACAGCAGCCCGACCAAGCAGGGCAAGCACGACGAACTCGCGGGCGGCACCCAGGTCGTCAAGGGCTAACTTGTCTCGCGAGCAGACGCAAAATGCCCCGACACGCCGCTTGGGTTCTGGGCATTTTGCGTCTGCTCGCGCTAGGCCGTCAAATGAAGATCCCGAGAATCAGCACCAGCACCAGGCCCGTGACCGACAGCACGGTTTCCATGATCGACCAGGACTTGATGGTCTGACCCACGCTCATTCCGAAGTACTCCTTGACGAGCCAGAAGCCGGCGTCGTTGACGTGGGAGAAGAACAACGAGCCTGCGCCGACGGCCAGTACCACCAATGACACCTGACCTGTGCTCATGCCTGCCACCAGACCCAGCATCAACGAAGACGCGGTAATGGTCGCCACCGTCGCGGAACCCGTTGCAAGCCGGATCAATACGGCCAGCACCCAGGCGAGGAGGATCACCGACACCCCGGTCCCCTTTGCCCAGTCCGCGAGCATGGTGCCGATGCCGGTGTCCACCAGGACCTGCTTGAATCCGCCGCCGGCGGCGACGATCAGGATGATGCCCGCGACCGGAGGCAGCGAAGTCTCAAGGCATTTGACGATCTGATCGCGCGTCATCGCGGCGCCGCGGCCCAGCGTGAAGATGCCCACCACAACCGCGATCAACAACGCCACGAGCGGACGGCCGAGGATGTCGAACGTTTGGCGCACCAGATTGCCTTTGTCGTCGATGAAGATGTCGGCGAGCGCCTTACCCATCATCAAGCCGACCGGGAGCAGAACGGAAAACAACGTGATGCCGAAGCTAGGGCGTTGGCGCGCAACGCGAGTCGCGGTTTGGGTCGTGGCCGCGCCCTCCCCCTCTGCGGCGTCTGCAGCGGTAACCACTGAGCCACCGCCGTTGCGGGCGAAGTCATCGGCCTCGAACCGGTCAGGCACGTCCAGAACCACCCAGCGTCCGGCCAGCCTGCCGAACAGCGGGCCGGCCACGATCACGGTCGGAATAGCGACCGCGACGCCCAATGCCAGCGTGACACCGAGATCAGCGTTCAGCAGCTGGATGGCGGTCAAGGGCCCGGGGTGCGGCGGGACCAGTCCGTGCATCGCGGAAAGCCCTGCCAGCGCCGGGATTCCGACGGTGATCAGCGACAGTTGGGAGCGCCGTGCGACGAGGTAGATGACGGGCATCAGTAGCACCAGGCCGATCTCGAAGAACATCGGCAGACCAATGATGGCGCCCACCAACGCCATTGCCCATGGGAGTGCCCGCGGTGACGCGTGCCCCACGATGCTGTCGACAATCTCGTCGGCGCCGCCGGAGTCGGCGAGCAGTTTGGCGAACATCGCGCCGAGCGCGATCAGGATGCCGACCCCCGCCGCAGTGGTACCGAAGCCGTCGCTGAACGAGTCGAGGACGTCTCCCATATTCGTCCACCCCTGCGCGACCAGGCCGACGGTGATGGCGCCGAAAATCAACGCGAGGAAGGGATGCAGCTTGGCGATCGTGATCAGCACGACGATCAGCGCGATTCCGGCCAGCGCCGCGAGGATTAGCTGCCAGCCCGAGGCGACGGGTTCTGGCAGCTTGGTGTCGGCCGCGAGGACGGTGAGTGCGGGGGTCATCGGTTCTCCTGTTCGGTTGTGCGCGTGGCGGATAACGCAACGTAGTTGTCGACGATGGAATCGATGTTCTGGTCGACATCGATGGCGATGCCGCGTTCGTCGGCCTCGAGTGGTTCAAGCGTGGAAAACTGCGATGCCAGCAGAGAGGCCGGCATGAAGTGCCCGGGACGACTGGCCTGCCGCTTGCTGATGACCTCGGGCGATCCCGCCAGATGCAGGAATTCGACGTCGGCGCAATGGCGGCGCAACTGGTCGCGGTATTTGCGTTTCAGCGCCGAGCAGCTCATCACGCCGCCGTCGCCGCAATGTTCCGCGAGCCAGACGCCGATCGCCTCTAGCCACGGATACCGGTCGTCATCGTCGAGCGGTTCGCCGGCCGTCATCTTGGCGATGTTGGCAGGCGGATGAAAGTCGTCGGCGTCCGCGAACGGCACCCGTAGGCGCTGTGCCAACGCCGCTCCGACGGTCGACTTGCCTGAGCCAGAAACGCCCATGACGACGATTGGTGACGCCATCCCCTCCACCTACCCAGTTGTGCCTGACGTCACACAGGATGCCTTAATGATCATACGATTGCAACCCTGCATCGCAATCATATGTTTTTAATAACGCCAGCAAACGTATGACAAGATGTATGCGTGACCACCGAAGCAAACGTCGGCGCTCTGCACGGCAACTTGCTGACGGCGTTGGGCACGGCAATCGTTTCGGGCGAGTACCCGGCGGGACAGGTGCTCACGCTCGACGGGGTCAGCGCCCGGCACGGTTTGTCGCGAAGTGTCGCCCGTGAGGCGATCCGCGTACTGGAGTCGATGGGCATGGTCGAGTCGCGCCGCCGGGTGGGCATCACGATTCAGCCCGCTCACAAGTGGAACGTGTTCGATCCGCGGCTGATCCGATGGCGGCTCGAGGCGGGCGACCGCGCCGCCCAGCTCGTGTCGCTCTCGGAGTTGCGGCGCGGTTTCGAGCCGGCAGCCGCCGCACTGGCCGCCCGGCGTGCCGACCCGCATCAGTGTCGGATCATGGCGGCCGCGGTGTCGGACATGGTGGTGCATGGCCGTTCAGGAGACCTCGAGGCATACCTGTTGGCGGACAAAATCTTTCACCAGACCCTGCTGGAAGCCAGTGGCAACGAGATGTTTCGGGCGCTCAACGGCGTCGTAGCCGAGGTGTTGGCGGGCCGCACCCATCACGGAATGATGCCCGACCAACCGAATCCCGCCGCCATCGAACTGCACGACCAGGTGGCTCGCGCGGTCCGCCTCCGAGACGAGGACGGCGCCGAACGCGCCATGCGGGCGATCATCGACGAAGCGGTATCGGCTGTGGCCGAAGAGTTTTCGGAACAGCGCTAGGGGCGCGGCGCGTAGCTGTACTTGATGCTGCCGCCGCTGATCGTAGTGACCGTCAAGGTGAATTGGGCACTTTCTGAACCGGTGACAACCGTGCAGTCGACGGTGTTGCCCGCCTTGCCCTCGAGGTTTCCGGTGCACTCGACTCGATCGGGCCTGCGTCCCGATTGCTGCTCGAATTCGTCGAGGAGCGAACTCGCGACCTCCTCTTTGGTCAGCACCGGCACCACATCGAAGTTCATCATCAGACCCTCGACGCTGCTCACTTCGACGGTGCGCCGCAGTGTGAGTCCACCCGAGTCCACGTCACAATGCGCGGTCGAACCGACCTTGCCCTCCAGGCCCGATTCACAGAACACCGAGACGACCGGAGCGTGTGACGCGTCGGCCACGAGGCGCGAGAGCGCCTTCTCGAGTTGCTCTTTGGACAGCGCCGGGCTCATCTCGTAGTTGATCGTGTCTCCGTCGGTACTGACGACCGTGATGACAGGTTCGAAGCTGTTCGTCGGGCTCATCACCACCTCACAGCGGGCCGTCTTGCCGACCTCGCCGATCAGGTCTTCCTTACATGTCACCGATTGTGGTCTTTGACCGGCCTTCTCCAGCCGACTGGCGATGTCGGCTTGCAGAGCGTCTTTGCCGACGGCGGGCTTGCCGCCGACCCCGACGTTTGCGTCGCAGCCCGAGACCAGCGCCCACACCGTCGCCAAGGCGCCAAAGGCTGAAATCACCGTATGCAATGGCCGCCTCCTGGACCGTTGCTGGCGTGCGCCCACAGGGCGATTGCAGGGACCATAGCAAGCTGGCCGGCGGTGTGATGGTTAACTGCAGAAGTGGCCAGACAACCTTCGCTCGCACGCCGTTTCTTTGATCGTTTCGAACCGGTACATGCAGTCACGTATTTCTCGCCGGAGGCGCGAACTGCCCTCGACGGGCTGGGATTTCGCGGTTTCTGGATGGGTTACTTCGCCGCTCGGTCTGCGCCGTTCGGGGTGGTGTCGCCACAGGTTGTCACCGCCGCGTTCTACAACTTCACTCCCGAGCGCGTCGCGAAGTCGTTGCTCTCGGCATGGGAGGTCTCGTCGCCGGCCGATGCGCTGCGCGTCCGCGAGGAGTCCGCGGTAGAGGCGCTGCGCCGCTACGGCGTGACCGATGACGAGGCCGCCGCCGCAGCCGAACTGGCCGAGAAGGCCGCCCGCGGCGCGCCGCTCGACGGGCGGCCGTTGTTCGCGGCGAATGCGGCGCTGGAGTGGCCAGCCGACCCCGTTGCCAGGCTGTGGCAGGCGGTCACGCTGTTGCGCGAACAGCGCGGCGACGGGCACATCGCGGTGCTTGTGGCACTTGGAGTATCAGGCCGCGAGTCCAACGTGCTGCACGCCGCTGCGGGCCGGGTGCCCACGGAGATGATCATGCGCGGCCGCGACTACGACGAGCAGCAGTGGGCGCATTACCGCGGGCTGCTCGCTGGCCGCGGGCTACTCGACGGCGACGGCGCGCTCACCGACGCGGGTCGAGAACTCAAGCAACGCATCGAGGACAACACTGACCAACTGGCGCTCTCGGCGCTCGAGGCGCTTGACGACGACGAGGTCGAGAGGCTGTTCCAGGCGCTCACACCGATCACCCGGAAGGTGGTGGCGGCCGGCGACGTTCCCGCGGCGACGCCGATGGGCCTCGGCCGGGATGATCTTGACGACAACAGCGCCCACCTCTCTTAGCGGGTGTGCCCTTTTCGCCGAGCGTGCGTGTCTGAACACCGACACGCCGCATTTTGCGTACATTTTGCGCACGCTCGCGGCACATTGAGAGGCGTGGTTGTGCTGAAATCCATTGCCCTGTTCGTCCTCGCTGCGCTGCTCGAGATCGGTGGCGCGTGGCTGGTCTGGCAAGGCGTGCGTGAGCATCGCGGATGGTTGTGGGCCGGTGCGGGTGTTATCGCGCTGGGCGCCTACGGGTTTGTCGCCGCATTCCAGCCGGATGCCCACTTCGGACGAGTGCTGGCGGCGTATGGCGGGGTGTTCATCGCAGGCTCGCTGATCTGGGGAATGGTCGCCGACGGCTTCCGACCGGATCGATGGGACATCGCGGGAGCCGCTGTAAGCCTGATCGGCGTTGGCCTGCTGATGTACGCTCCCCGCTGATGCGGATCATCGTCACCGGCGCCAACAGTGGCGTCGGGAAAGCAACCGCCGCGGCGTTGGCCAAGGACGGCCACAGCGTGGTGATCGCGTGCCGAAGCCTCGAAAAGGGCGAGCGAGCGGCCGCCGAAATGTCGGGTCACGTCGAAGTGGCTCTACTCGACCTCGCCGATCTTTCGAGTGTCCGGTCGTTCGCCGACTCGGTGGAATCCGTTGATGTGCTTGTGAACAACGCCGGAGTGATGAATCTGCCGCTGACGCGCACCACTGACGGCTTCGAGGCGCACATGGGTACCAACCATTTGGGCCACTTCGCGTTGACGTGTCTGCTCGGCGACAAGATCACCGACCGCGTCATCTCAGTGGGAAGTTCCATGTACCACTTCGCGCGTGTTCATTTCGACGACCTGAATTGGCACAGTCGGAAGTACTCGCGGACGGCAGCGTACTCGGAGTCGAAATTGGCCAACCTGCTGTTCGTGCGCGGACTCGTGGCCCGCGGCGTTCGCGCATACGCGACGGATCCGGGTATGACCGATACCGGCATCACTCGAGGCATCGCGGCCGCTATGCCCGTCGCCGAACCGGTTACGGTGTGGCGTTTCCTGCACACTGCGGAGCAGGGCGCGCGGGCAAGCCTTCAGGCGGTGACGACCGATCTGCCGAGCGGGACGTATCTGGCGCCGAGGTTCAACCAGTGGGGTAAGCCGCGCGTCACTCACTTGCGCAAGAAGGCCCGCGATCCGGTGTCAGCTCACCGGTTGTGGGAGCTGTCGGCCGAACTGACCGGTTGCGACTGGCCGCATTGACCGCCAGCGACCGCGTTTGTACGGCAATCTCCGGCGTGTCGAGGTGCAAACACGGCCGCTCGCGCGGAAAAGCTAAGGCTGGTTGCGGTTCCATTCCACCCAGCCGACGCCGCTGCGGCCATCGTCGGTGGTGACCGTCGCCCAGGCCCGCGGGAAGTGGCTGATCCGCCCGTCGGGCGCGGTGAGCAGCACCGGCGCGTGCCCACGAATGTCGATGGTAGCGGTCAAGTCGCCATAGGCGATCGTGGTCGCGGTCGGTAAGTCGTTGTTGCCGAACGTCTCCCGCGCCGTAACGGCCTGCAGTTCGACAAGTGGACGGCCGGGCTGTTGTACGTATCCGATACCGATCGGCGGGGCGCCGGGGACGCGAATGTCCACGCCGTGCAGATGCGTGCCGTCATCGAGATGCAGTGCGCTCCACACCCAGTCCATTGCCCACCAATCGCGGACACCCCACGAGTGGTCGCGCTGTGCGGGAACCGCGCGTACGGACACCTCGCTGCCGTCGACGGTGAACGTGCCCGACACCGTGCAGGGAATCTCATACCGCGGCGTGATCCGGTACAGGTACGGCGTGCCCGCTGTCGTCCACCCCAGATCAATCGCAACCTCGACGGGTCTGCCTGCCTCACCTCGCAGTAGCGCCGCCGGGTCGTCGAATGCCTGCCCCTGACCCCGTACCTGCACCTGGTAGGTCTGCAGGGGGTCCGTCGCGACGAGCGTCAACTGATAGCCGTTGCTTCGTACCGCGGCCGGATCGTCAGGCAGCGCCGCCTCGAAATCGTTGATTGCCACGGTCGCCATGTCAGGACCGCACAGCAATGCGTTGATCCACGCCGTCTGCTGGTTCGGATACAGCCCAAGCCTGATCCACCCGCCGACACCCTGATCCGCGTCGGCGAAGTCGAAGTACCAGCTCTCGTTCCAGAACGGTTCGTCGGTGCCCTCGTGCGGGACCTCGTCGGCCGTATCGGGTGTAAGCGGTTGTACCACAACAGGTTCAGGCAGAGTTGCGAGTGCATCACTGTCGAGCACGTGCTGGCAGTGACGCTCCAGCATGACCATGAACATGTCGTCGCCGCGCTCGGTCCGTGCAACCAGCATCGACGAGACGATCGCCATCATCACACCGAAGAAGCTCTGCCGCCGCACCCCATCGCGCACGTCGTCGAGGCTGATCAAGCCGCCGAGCCTGTCGTGGTAAGCGCGTAGCAGCGCGTCATAGTGATCGCGGCGCGGTTCATCGGGCAGCGCACATCCGAGGAAGTAAGCCACATCGGTCATGGCCGGGCCCCATGCCACCGTCTGCCAGTCCACCACGGTGAGCGGACGGTCGGCGCCCTGCTCACCGAACAGCATGTTGTCCAGCCGATAGTCGCCATGCACCAGTCCGTGCGGACGCTCGGGAGCGGATTCGCTTGCGACGTACGCGTCGAAACTTGCGACCAGCCGCTCACACACGTCGCGATGCGCTGGGGCGATGCGGTCACGATATCGGTCGACGAACCCCGCATACAACTGGGCGATCAGCGCCTGGTTCATCGGCGACTCGCGATTCAGCCAGTCGGCATTGGCCATTGCCGCATCGCCGAGCAGCGGCGCATGCACCCGGCCCAATTCCGACAGCGCCAGCATCGCCTGTTCGACTGTCGCACCGCGGATTTCGTCGCCGACGACAGCCGGCCCTGCATCGCCCAACAGCAGGTGAAACGCGCCGGTGTCGGTGTTGAACGCCGCGTGATGGCATGGCGCGATCGGTCCATCGATGCCCGGCGCGATATCGGTGTAGAACCGCACCTCCCGTTCGTACAGACCAAGGGCGAGGCCCGTCTGTCTGCTCACCGGGTCGGTGGCGGCGACCTTGAGCACCACCGAATCTGGGCCATCGGCGCCATCGGCGTAGGACAGTTCTACGCGGTAGCACTCACTCATCTGGCCCGTACCGATGCGTTCGAACGCGAAATCGCTCACCGGCACCCCAAGTGCGGTGGTCAGCCATTCGGCCGTCAGATCGGCGGGCCGTTCCACCACGTCAGTGGTGTGCACTGGTAGCCGATGTGTGAGATCCGACCACGTCGAGTGCCGGGTTGCGGTCGAAGAACCCGAATGGCTTGAGCCAGAACGACACCACGTCGACCGGCATCACCGGCCAGTCCTCTGGCCGGGTGATGTGATGGATGCCGAACACGTACCACATCACCACATCGGTGTTCTCGATCGACCGGTTCGCCAGCGTCCACCGGCCCAGACCGGTGTCCCGTTTGGACTGGTTCACGAATTCACCTGCAGGCCAGCGCTCGTCGGGACGGTTCGGCGTCACCCACAGCGTGTGGCCGATCACGCTGGCACGTTCCAGGAGCGGTGATTCGGGATCGAACATCGGCGGAATCGCCCCGCTCGGAACCAATTTGTACGACGGATGGGTGCCAAGTCCATTGACCACGTTGGTGTTGACCACCTTCCAGCAGCGTTGTGTCGCGAAGTTCACGTCCTGCTTCGCCTGGCTCTCGGTGCGCAGCGGCACGTTGCGCACGACGAGCGAAAGCCCGTGCGGGTTATCGGGACCGACGGGTTCCGCGTGCGACTCGGTCATGTAGACCGTGTTGGCGCTGCCGTCGATGTCCATGTCGAGTCTGGCGACTAAAAAGTGTTGGTGGAAAGGCGCATACGTGCGCTCGTCGACCAGGGTGCCGTTCGGATGCGCCTGGCCGCGTGCCAGCGGCGTGGTCACCATGATGCCAGTGGCCCGCACCTCGCATTCGATGTTGCCGTCCTGGTGTAGCCGCCAGTACACCAGGTATTCGTAGTTGGCGACGGTGACGTGAAACGAGATCGTCAGCCGACGCATCCGGCGCACCTCGGCGCCGATGTCGTGGTCGACGTGCTTCCACAGCACCGCGGCGTCTTCCTCGTGGATGCAGATCGCATTGGCGATCGTGTAGGGCTCACCCTTGCTGTTGTGCAAAACCGCGTCCAGGTAACGGATCTCGCCAAGACAGTCGCAGCCGAGCGCCAACGAGGTGGTCATGAAGCCAAGGCCCCACTCGCCGATGTCGAACGCGGTGCGCCGGTAATGATCGACCGACGGATCGCGGTAGGGCACGATCATCTCCGCGAACGACAAACGATGTGCCACTGAGCGATTCCGATCGCCGTCGCGGTAGCGAACGGTGTGCAGGGTCATCCCCTCGCGATGGTTGAAGCCGATGCGCAGCGACCAGTTCTGCCATTGCAGTAGGTGACCGTCCAAGGTGAACGACGGCCCATCTGGCTGGGCGATGTGCAACGGTTTGAGTGGGTCGCGACGCGATGCCGACCGAATGTGTTCCGGAATGTGTGCCCGGACGTATTCGCCCATCACGCGCGGTCTCTCGACGCCGGCCCCAGAGAAGGGACCGGAGTCCTCGACCCGCAGCAGCTCCATCGAATTGAGATCGATCACGCAGTGCAGCCCGCTGATCAGGTTCGCGTACGGGTTGGCGCCGGGCACCGCCTTGAGCCAGGTGTCCGACCAGCCGAGCCGCCGGTCGCGCCACTGCGGCGGCACCACGGCATCGCCGAACGTCCACGTGTCGAAGAACACCAGGTCCATGTCGGTGATACCGCGCTTCGCCAGTGCCGCAATGAGGTCGGGATGGCTACGCAGCAACTGGTCGCACTCCACGAACTCGTCGACGGTGAAGTTGGCCTGCACGCCGGGAATGTGTTCGAACGACTCGACCCGGTTGTCGGTCAACGACACGAAGCTCTTGTACGTGGCGTTGTTCGACCGTTGCAGACAAATCACCTCGGCCCGTCGCGCCGGCGGCGGTCCCCCGTCGTCGAACGCCGCCAGTTCGGTCTTGCTCGGTTCGGCCAACTCGATCGACGCGTACCGCCAGCCGGCACCGACGCCGTGCGCGCTTTGCAGGATCGACGCGACCGCCCGGAACTCGTCGCCCGTGAGCGGATCCAGTGGGTGAGCCACGGGATTACGCAATCACACCGGCGTCACGCCGCGCAGCCAATTCGGTGACGGCCTCAGCCCGTTGCCAGCGAGAATCCCTCCCAGGCCTGCCTGCGATCGGCGTGCGGATCGTATTCCACCCGGGGTCGCCGGTCGAGCACCATCACCGCGCGGTCCGCCCTGGTGTAGGCCGGCCAGTCGTCGCCTGGCACACCTGTGTGGGCGAAGGCCCGCCAGCGGCCCTGCACGTCGTCGCTGACCCGCAACGCCGCCCGCCGGTCTGCCGCGGCCGTCAGCAGTCTGCCGAATTTCGTGCGGTAGACGTCGAACACCGCCAACAACTCCGTGGCATGCGTGGCCCCGAAACCTGACCAGCGCAGCGTGCGCGGCGCGTAGTCATACCGGTAGAGGTGCGTCGGCGCGTGCGGGCTGTGCGCCTCGGCGATCTGCCACGCCGCCGACCCGAACGCGAAGTCACTGCCAAACTGAATACAGGCCGCAGGGTCCGGATAGTCCGGGTACGCGGCGGTAATGCGTTCGCGTTCACCGGGTTCCACCGCTGCCAGCAGCCGCTCGATCGTCGGCTCGGTCATCGGCAGGAGGTTCAGGAAACGGCCGAACAACCTGGCCTCTTCGGCGTTGGTGCCGACGATGAGCGGCACGCGATGCGCGGTGCCTGCCCGCATCGCCTCGACCGGATCCAGCGGCAGGTATTCGGTCCCGCGCGTGGGCCCCGCGGCAAACGCACCGAGTATCTCCCGCTGGCCCTGGCGTACCAGCTGCTCGAACGCGTTGACCAGGTCTGCCGGCCGCGCGGCCATCACCGCGCTGGCGCCGTCCTGCCTCCGGGCCCCGAGCAGCGAGGCGAACTTGGTTGCGTATTCTGCTGCGATCTCTGGGGAACGGACCATCCCTGCGGCCGGACTCTCCGAAATCGCCTGGGCGAAAAGGCCTTTGGCGGCGGGCACCGCCAGCAGCGTGGCGACGGCGTGTGCGCCTGCGCTCTCGCCGAAGATCGTCACGTTGTCGGGGTCACCGCCGAACACCGCGATGTTGTCGCGCACCCAGCGCAACGCCATCACCAGGTCACGCAGGAACAGGTTGTCGTCGATGGTGATGTCCTTGTTGGACAACGACGACAAGTCCAGGCAGCCCAGCGCGTTGAGCCGGTAGTTCACCGAGACATACACGCAGCCCTTGCGCGCCAGCGCCGCGCCGTCGTAGACCGGAGTCGCCGAACTGCCCATGAAGTAGCCGCCGCCGTGAATGAACACCATCACCGGCAACGGCTGATCCGAAGGACGCTTGGGGGTGACGACGTTCAGCGTCAGGCAATCCTCGCCCATCGGCTGGTATTTGCCGGGAGCGAGCATCGTGTACATGCGCTGCTGCGGCGAGCAGTAGCCAAATCCGTGGCAGTACCGCACACCACGCCACGGCTCCACGGGCTGGGGTGCGCGCAGGCGCAGCGGCCCCACCGGCGGGCGCGCGTAGGGAATCGAGCGCCACCGGTTCACGCCGTCGCGGGTGAATCCCTCGACCGTGCCCGACTCGATGGTTGCGCGGACAACATGCTCGTGCATGGCTTCGACGGTATCGAACGAGCCCCGCCGCCGCGCCTGGCCAGCGATTGCGTGTCGGCCCGCTAGCCTTGGCCGTTATGCGGATTGCTGCCCTGATCGCGGCGTCTGTGCTGGTGGCAGGGTGTTCACACACCGTGACCGGGGAGCAGTCGACTCCCTCGTTGACGGTCCCGCCGAGCACAACGCACGCCGCACCCTCAACGACGTCGCCCACCTCGACCACGGCTGCCAAGGCACCGGGCGCTGGGGCACCGATGCGGGATGTCATCGCGTGGGTCGAGGCGGGCCGGGCTGCCGACGCAGCGCAGTATCACTCCGCAACCCGCGACGGTGCGACCACCGATCTCGGCGAAGACGTCGCGTTCGTCACGCCGTCGGGAAAGACCAATTGCATGACCGACGCGAAGTACAGCCAGGGCGCGCTGGCGTGCCTGGTGGATCTGACGAATCCGCCGCCAAGGCCGGACGACGCCTACGGACAGTGGAAGGGCGGCTGGGTCGACTACGACGGCATGAGCGTGCAGATCGGCTCCGTGCACGGCGACCCCGGCCGCTTCACCGCGGGATCGGGACCCGAACTGCCGTACGGCCAGTCGCTGGCATTCGGCGACTACCGCTGCCGAAGCGACCAGGCCGGGTTGGTGTGCGTGAACTACGCACATCAGTCCGCGGCCAGGTTCAGCGACGCGGGCGTGCAGGTGTTCGGATGTCTGCAACCGGCCACCGCTCCCCCGCAGATCGGCGAGATGTTCAGCTGCTGAGCACGCCGTCATGCGCCGGATAGGCGTGCACGATAACCGATGCGAGCTTCGGAATGCTGTGGGCCAGTTCATGTTCGGCGCTATGAGCGACAGCGTGCGCTTCGGCCAGGCTCAGTGCCGGATCGACGTCGAGTTCGGCGTCAGCTTCCAGCTGATGACCGACCCAGCGCATCCTGACCCGTCGGACCGCGCGAACTCCTGGCCAGGCGGCCAACACCGTGACGGCGTTCTCGACCAGATCAGGGTCGACGCGATCCAACAGCCTGCCGAAAACGTCGCGCGCCGCGAACACCAATACGACAGCGATCGCTCCCGCGATGACCAGACCGACGATCGGGTCGGCCGCCGGAAATCCAAGCGCCGCACCGACAGCGCCCGCGACCACCGCCAGCGACGTCAATCCGTCTGCGCGCGCGTGCATTCCGTCGGCACGCAGCGCCGCCGATCCGATTCGCTTGCCGACCCGGATGCGGTACAGGGCAACCACTTCGTTGCCGAGGAATCCGACGACGCCTGCCGCTGCGACCCAGCCCAGATGCGCCAACGGAACGGGATCGAACAGCCGGTGGATGGCCTCGACGGCGGCCACCACCGCCGAAATCGCGATCACCGCGACCACGAACAGCCCGGCCAGATCCTCGATTCGGCCAAACCCGTACGTGTAACGACGGGTGGCGGCCCGGCGGCTCATCGAGAAGGCGATCCACAATGGGACCGCGGTCAGCGCGTCAGAGAAGTTGTGGACGGTGTCGGCGAACAGCGCGACCGAGCCCGACAGCGCGACGATGACGCACTGCGCCACCGCAGTGAGGCCGAGCACCACCAAGCTGATCTTCACCGCACGGATACCCGCGGCGCTGTCGCGCATGGCGTCGTCGACGCGGTGGGTGTGGTCGTGGCTGTGATTGAGGCCCATCAGCCCGCTCCCTCGTGCAGCACCCGCAGCTCGCCGTCGTCCAGGTGATGCGCGGGCACGCCGCCCGCCGCGTGTTCTGCGTTGTACACGGCGTCGGTGACGAGCTGGCGGACGTGATCGTTCTCCAGGCGGTAGATCACCTGCGTCCCCTCGCGCCGGGTGCGGACCAGCCGCGCCATCCGCAGCTTGGCCAGGTGCTGCGACACCGACGGCCCCGGCTTGCCGACCCGTGCGGCCAGGTCGTTGACGGACAGCTCGCGGTCGGCGAGCGCCCAGAGCAGCTGAACGCGCGTGGAGTCCGACAGCATCCGGAACACCTCGACAACCAGGTCGGCTTGCTCGTCGGCGAGCCGTCGGCCGCAGACCTTCTTATCTGCATTCATACGCAGATAATAGCGCGTGTTCCAATACGCGAACAGACGCAGAAGGGGGCAAAATCCGCCGAAAAGGCACCCATCTGCGTCTGCTCGCCGGAATTAGGCGACGCCCTTCTGCTTCAGCAGGGGGAGCACACCCTCGGCGAACCAGTAGGCCTCTTCCAGATGCGGGTAGCCGGACAGGATGAACTCGTCGAACCCGAGCGAGTGGTACTCGTAGATCAGGTTCGCAACCTCTTCGTGACTGCCGACCAGTGCCGTGCCCGCTCCGCCGCGGACCAGGCCGACGCCTGCCCACAGGTTCGGGTAGATCTCCAGTTGGTCCACTCGCCCGCCGTGCAGTGCGGTCATCCGCCGCTGTCCTTCGGACTCCGACTTGGCATGCAGCTCAGTGGCTTTGGCGATCTGATCGGGTGTCAGCTCGGCCAGCAATTCGTCGGCGACGGCCCACGCCGCGGCGGAGGTGTCGCGACTGATCGTATGCAGGCGGATACCGAAACGCACGCTGCGGCCCCGCTCTTCGGCCAGCTTGCGCACCGCCGCGATCTTGGCCGCCGCCGCCTGCGGCGGCTCGCCCCACGTCAGATAGACGTCAACGTACTCCGCGGCGATTGGCAGTGCGGCAGGCGAGGAACCGCCAAAGTAGATCTGCGGCAACGGATCCGGCGAGGCTGACACTTTGGCGTCGGCGACCGAGTAGTACTTGCCTTCGAAGTCGACGGAGTCCTGCCGCCATACGGAGTTCACGATGTGCAGGAACTCTCCCGTGCGGGCGTAGCGCTCGTCGTGGCTGAGCCAGTCGCCGAACCGGCGCTGCTCCAG
>Ga0068863_100001221_pt1 | contig 25643 bp, 13 predicted proteins | sample KBSSwiS62_FD_66596 | JGI IMG/M metagenome (GOLD analysis project Ga0068863, IMG submission 66596) | Switchgrass rhizosphere microbial communities from Kellogg Biological Station, Michigan, USA - KBS Switchgrass S6-2 | ecosystem: Host-associated > Plants > Roots > Rhizosphere > Soil ... | reverse complement strand
ATTATGAGAGGTGGAGGCGACGGGGGGGGCGAATCCGTATCCATGCCAGCGTGAGTCCGCGCTTTCTTGCGTAACTCCTGCGCCATCCTGTGCGTTATCGCAATTCGTGATTTTAGCTCAAATGGCAGAATCACGCAGGATTACGCTAAAAAGTTGTGTGCAAGTGTGTGCGGAATAATTTAGAGAACCGATGCGTTTCCGCATCTTTTCACTCATCACGCGCGTAGTGCTTGGAGCGGCTTGGATGCAGGCGAAGACCCAGTAGCAACAGACCTCCGAGCAACAAAAGCCAAGTGCCGGGTTCAGGCACCACTTCCATATTGATGTCGTAACCACCGTGGCCGTTGGCGACGAGCTTGAGATAGGAATTCTCGTAATAGCCGGTAAGGGGCTCGTTGTTGAAGACGAAGGTCAGGCCCGAAATCTTGCCGTCGATGTCCACGGTGATGCCGCTGAAGATGGAGCCGCCCGCGCCGCTGCCGGTGATAGAACTGGTCAGCAGCGTGTAGGGCGTCGTGTCGGGCACAATATCGGTTCCGATAAGATTCAGGGTCAGGGTCGTATTGCTGAACAAAACATCGGACGTTGCTCCCACGTCAAGCGAGGTGCTTTGACCGAGATTGGTCGTGCTCAGGTTGAACACCAAACGGGCATCGGTGAAAGTCGTCGTACCAGTGGTCGTCAGAGTCAGGATGTTGGAAGTATCGTTGACTTCCATTCCAGGCTGGACGGTGCCATTGATCGTGTTGTTGCTGGAAGTGGCAATTTTACCCGTACCAGTGAGCGTGCCCGTACTACCCAAGATAAAGGAGCCGGTTCCCACCGCCGATCCCGTGTCATTGGCGATGGACAATAGGCCACTGGCAACCGTGGTCATGCCGGTATAGGTATTCGCGGCCGTCAGAAGCAAGGTTCCGGTTCCGGTTTTGGTCACGGTGCCTGCACCGGAAATCGCCCCCACAAACGTCCCCGTTGATGTCTGATCGAAAACGAGGGCCGCATTGTTGGTGATATTCCCCTGCAGGCTGCCAGTATTGCCCTGCAACGTACCGCCACTGACTGACGTACCGCCGGAATAGCTGTTCGCTCCAAGAAGAGTGGTGGTGCCGGTGCCCATTGCGATCAGGCCGCCGTTGCCGGAAATCGGCGAGTTGATCGTGATCGCATGTCCATTGTTGTCAAGGGTGCCTCCGCTAGTCCGTATCGAAACCTGCGTACCGGTGAAGTTGCTGATGAAATCAGTACTGTCACCCATGGCACGCACGGTGCCGCCATCGAAATTCACGCTGCCCGTGCCCGCTCCCCCGGTGATCTGCCCCGTCGTGAGGATACCGTCGTTCAGGTCAAGCTCGCCAGTCGATCCCGCCTGGACCGCAACATTGACGGTTGAGGCCGTGATCTGTCCACCCACCTGGGTCAGCGTGCCGGTGCCGCTGTAACCCACCGTGAGGGTATCGGTATTCGTCCAGGAACCAGCAGTGATGGACACCTTGCCGGAAGCGCCCACGTTGTTGCCCATGGTGCTGGAAAAGGCGGTTACGCTCCCGCTGCCCAGGTTAAGCGTACCCATGCCGTAATCACCCACCGTCAACACGCCGGTGTTCGTCCACGCCGCACCGGCGCCGCTGACGGTTACCGTACCTGTGCTGCCCGCCTGCATCCCGATCTCGCCGTAGTAATCGGAAACCTTGCCTCCATTCCTGATGGCCATGGAACCGCTCCCCCCGTCTCCAATCGCGAGAATAAAGGAGATATTTAAGGCGGAACCGGTGCCACTTACCGTCAGCGTGCCGGTGCTACCCAGCGTATCGCCAACCGAAACGACCGAAGAACCAGCAGCATGGCCCCCGCCGGATATGGCCAGCGTTCCCGCATGGACGGTCGTATTGCCGGAGTAGCTGGCCGTACCAGTGAGCGCGAATGTGCCCGAACCGGTCTTGGTGAATCCGCCCGAACCGTCCATGGTGCCGGACTCGGTCAAGGTCGTTCCACCGGCGACATCCACCGTCGAAGTGCTGCTGCCGAGCATGATCTCGCGTCCCATGGCCATGGTCGCCGTCGTGGCCAGCGTTCCATTGTTGATCGTCACGGCGCCGGACGTGTTGCCGAGGTTCGTGTTAGAGCTGATCTTCAGCGTGCCCGAATTGATCGTCGTACCACCCTGGTAAGAATTGCTTCCCGACAAGGTGATCGTTCCCGCACCGGCTTCCGTAAGACCGCCGGTGCCCGTTAGGGCGGATACAATCGTCGCCGTCTCTCCGGCATCGGCCTGCACGGTAGCGCCTGAGCCGACATCGAGCGTTCCGCCGGTGACCGTGTAACCGCTCGTAATGAATTGCATCCCCGAGATGGATTGTGTGCCACTGACCGTCACCGTGCCGGTTGCGCCGCCGAAGACGGCCGTGGTGCCGAGCCAGGAAGCGCTGACGGTGCCCGTGCTGTCGGTCCAGTTCGTCGTACCAGAAGCCCAGGTTCCATTGCCGCCATGGACCGTACCATCCGGGGTGGTCACCGCTCCGTTCCAGTAAAGGAGACCCGATGCGTTCACGGTCAGCTTGACCTGGCCGCTCGTGGCGAGATCGATCGCATAATTATAGCCGCCGGGCGTTGCACCCAAACTCAGACCGTTATCCGTCAGGGAACCACCGTAGGTGAAGAGCGTATAGGTGCCGGCCCCGAAATTCGTCAGGCGCGTGATGTTCAGGACGCCATCAAGCGTTAGGTTTCCCCCGACGATCACGAGATCATTCACTCCACTTCCGACGACGCCGGGTGTGTCGAGCTCATAGTTAAGCGCGGAGCTGCTGTTGAGGACGAGATTGCCCACGGTGAGGGTTCCGGGGCTGTTGCCGGGGGCAAGGGCGCCGCCATTGTTCACCGTAACATTTCCGCTGATCGAGCCGGAGCCGCCGAGGGTGCCGCCGCTATTGACGGAAACCGCCGTGTTGCCGAGCGAGCCGTTGACCGCGAGCGTACCGCCGTTGATGTTGGTTGCGCCAGTGTAGGTGTTGGTGCCGGTCAGGATGGTCTTGCCCGCATTTTGTTGCACGCCGAGGGAACCGGCCAGCGCGGGCGCGAAGGTATAGGACGAACTGGTGTGATTGAAATTCACCAACCCGGTGCCGGTGCCGCCGGTGATGGTGGTGGCGTTGATTGTGCCCGTGTCGGCGGCAGCCGCACCAACGGCTCCGCCAATATTTAACGTGGCAGTCGAACCGGAACCGGCAGCCAGCGTGATCGCAGAAGCAGTCAGCGTACCACCCGTGGAGACCGTCAAAGCGGCGGTGCTGCCGGTGGTGTCGCCGACCGAGACGCTTGGGGTGGAAACGCTGCCGCCGATGATCGCCAGTGTCCCGCCGTGGACGTTCGTAACGCCGCCGAAGCTGTTGTTGCCGGTGAGTGTGGTCGTACCCGCGCCGCTGAAGGCCAGGCTGCTCGTCCCGGTGACGGACGTCTGCACGGTAATCGCGAACCCGTTGTTGTCGATGGTGCCTCCACCGCTCAGCAAGGAGACCTGCGTGCCGGTGAAGTTGCTGATGAAGTCCGTACTGTTGCCCGTGGCTCGCAGGATACCTCCGTTAAAATTCAGCGCTGCTCCGCCGGAACCACTGCCTCGGACGATTTGTCCGGTCGTCAAGGTACCGCCCGTATTCAGATACACCGTGCCCTGGGCGGTACTTCCATAGGCCAACTGGACCAACGAAGCGCTGACGGTTCCGCCACTGGAAATGGTCAGGGTGCCTGTACCTGCCGTGCCGATATCAAGCTGGCCGCTGGTACTCCAAGAGGAGCCAGTGCCTGTCACCGTCACCGCGCTCACGCTGCCGGAATAATAACCCATTTCGGCGCTGCCGTTCGTGACGGTACCGCCGTTGGAAATGGTCAGCGTGCCCGTGCCCGCCACGGCAACATACAGAGTGCCGCTGTTGTTCCAGTTGGAATCGGCACCCGTCACCGTCGCCACGCCTTTGCTGCCGGCATAGTAGCCGAGGTCCCCCTCGGAATCCGTGACCTTACCGCCACTGGAAACGGTCAACGTACCCGAGCCGGATACACCCACGAGCATCTGACTATTGTTCCAGGTTGCGCCGGTGCCGGTCACCGTCGCGGTGCCAAGGCTGCCACTGTTATACCCGAGATAGCCGTGAGAATCGGTCACCTTACCGCCGCTGGAGACCGTGAGCTTGCCATTGTCCCCGTTGTTGGTACCCACATAGAAATCGGAACCGGCCGTGCCGACAGCCCCACCGGTTCCCGTAACGGCCAGCGTGCCGATATTGAGCGTCGTGCCGCCACTGTAGCTGTTCGTTCCGGTCAGCGTGAGCGTACCGGTACCGAGGAGTGTCAAGGCGCCGGTGCCGGTGATCGGCGAGGCGATGGTGATGGCGTGCCCGTTATTGTCGATCGTGCCTCCGCCGCTTTGCAGGGAAACCTGGGTGCCGGTAAAGTTGCTGACAAAAGCGGTGCTGTCGGCGGTGGCGCGCAATGTGCCGCCGTTGAATTTCAGCGCCGCGCCTCCGGTACCACTGCCTTTGACCACCTGCCCGGCGAGGAGGACACCGCCGGAGTTGAGGTTCACCGTCCCTTGTGCCGCGCCCGTGTAAGCTACCTGGACCAGTGAACCGCTCACCGTGGCATTGTTGGAAACCGTCAAGGATCCGGGACCGGCCAATCCCACATACAGAGACCCGCTGCTGCTCCAACTGGAACCGCTATCCGTCACGATCACGGTGCCTGTGCCACCGGTCGAACCTGCGATGACGCCGGTTTGATCCGCGACCGTTCCACCGTTCGCAATCGTCATGGTACCGGAACCGGAATTACCAACGTAAAAGGTCGCACTGTTGGTCCAGCTTGAACCGGTATCCGTCACCGTCACGGTGCCTGTGCCGCCACTGCTATTGCCGATAGCTCCGTCGTGATCCGACACCTGACCTCCGTTCGCAATCGTCATGGAGCCCGAGCCCCCATAGCCCACGGCCAGACTTTGGCTGCTGGTCCACTTGGAGCCAGGGTCCGTCACCGTCACCGTCCCGGCGCTGCCGCTGCTATAGCCAACCAATCCGTTTTGGTCCTTAACCTTGCCGCCCGAGGAGATGATCATCTTGCCGTTATTTCCGCTGGCGTAGCCGACATTGAGATCGGAAGTCGTCGTGCCGATGGCCGCGCTGGTGCTCGAGAGGGTCAAAGTTCCAAAATTGATCGTCGTGCCGCCGCTGTAGGTACTCGTCGCCGTCAGCGTGGTGGTGCCGGTCCCCGCGAGCGACAAGCTACCCGTGCCGGTGATGATCGAGTTGATGGTGATCGTATGCCCACCATTGTCGATGGTACCGCCGCCGCTGAGCAGAGAGACCTGCGTGCCGGTCAAATTGCTGATGAAATCGCTGCTGTCCGCGCTGGCGCGCAGGATGCCGCCGTTGAACTTCAGCGCCGCCCCGCCCGTGCCGCTGCCACCCACGATTTGACCCGTCACCAAAGCCCCGCCCGAGTTCAAATTCACCACGCCCTGCGCCGCGCCTGAATAAGCGATCTTGGTCAAGGCGGCATTGACGGTTCCGCTATTCGAAATGGTCAGAGTGCCGGTGCTAAAGACACCCACATCGAGTTCGCTGCTGGTGTTCCATGCGGAACCGGCACCGGTCACCGTCACGGTGCCGGTACTGCCCGAGCTGTAGCCGATGTAGCCATTAGTGCCCGTAACCGTACCACCGCTGGCAATAGTCAAGGCACCCTGCCCTGAGTAGCCCACCACTAAAAAGCCGTTGTTATTCCAAGATGAACCCGTCCCCGTCACCGTCGCACTGCCAATGCCGCCAGAAGCGTAACCGATGTATCCATTGGTGTCCGTGACCGTGCCGCCGCCGGATACGACCAGGGTGCCCCTGCCAGAATCTCCCACATCCATCTCGAGGCTGGAATTCCAGGTGGAACCCGCGCCCATCACCGTCACCGTACCCGTTGATCCACCGTACGTGCCAATAAAGCCAAAGCCGTTCGTAACTTTTCCACCACTGGAAATGGTCAGGGCGCCAGCATCATAGTATCCCACACTCAGGTCACTGTTGTTGCTCCAGGTGGAATTGGTCCCCGTCACCGTCACCACACCCGAAGCGCCGCTGTTGGTGCCGATCAAGCCGAGCACATTCGTAACTTTTCCGCCGTTGAAGACGGTCAGGGTACCCGTGCCATTATATCCCACCATCATCGTGCCGCTGCTGGTCAGGCGAGAACCTGCGTCTGACACGGTCACGCTGCCAGTGACGCCAGGGTTTAACCCAATGATGATTTCCGCCCCTGTCGACGTGACCGTGCCACTACTGGTAATTGTCAGGATGCCGTTACCAAGCTTTCCCACGACCAGATCGCCGCTGTTGCTCCAGGTTGAACCGGTACCGGTCACGGTCACACTGCCCGAGCTGCCATTGTTGTAGCCAATGTCGCCTTCAGGATTCGTGACCTTGCCGCCGCTGGAAATGGTCAACGTACCCGCGCCGTCGTAGCCCACATACAGATTGCTGGAACTGGTCAGGTTCGAGCCGACACCCGTGACGGTCGCGTTGCCCACCGCGCTGTTGGAGGCGCCAATGACGGCATGAACGGCCGTGACCGTGCCCCCGCTGGAAACCGTCAGCGAACCGGATCCGTTGGATCCCACATCAACATCGTTGCTGTTGATCCAACTGGACCCGACACCCGTCACCAATGCGACGCTGGTGCTCCCAAAGTTCTGCGCGATGTAGCCATACGTGTCGCTGACTTTTCCCCCGTTGGAAATAGTCAGGGCTGCATCGCCGCCGACTCCCATGTAGAGGACCCCGCTGTTCGTCCAGGTGGAATTGGTACCGGTTACGGTAACGGTAGCGCTGCCGCTGGTCGTCGTGGCAAAGCTGAGATATGCCGTTTGCGACCGGAGCCGACCACCATTGGTAACGTTTAGCACGGCAACGTCCCCATCGTTCTTCGCCACAAAAAGATCCGTGGTGCCCGAGCCCCAAACGGCGCCGGTGCCGGAAACGTTCATGGTTCCAAAATCAAAGGTGGTCGTGCCAGTGAAGGTACTCGTACCGGTGAAGGTCAATGTTCCCGTGAAGGCCGATGTGGGGTTTATCCCAACATCGCCACTGTTGATGACCGGGCCGCTCTGGATCGCAGAGGTACCGGTCGGGGTCTTCAGGAAGATGCCGCCCGTCGCACTGACGACACCAATGTTGTTTTCCCCGTTGGTGTAGGTTTGATTCTGCGCCCGTAGTGCCGATCCAGAAAAACAAGCAGTAAACAAAAACCAGCCCATGGCCCGGCGCCAAACGAGGCGTTTCCTTCCAACCGTTGAATTTTTCCGTGTACTAATATTCCGGCTCATGGTCTCCACCCCTTTTCCGGCAAAAAGGGACGTCGCTACAAGTCAATCGTGACGAATCGACCAAAATCGCTGACGAACTGCCGATTGTCCGTCAATGGCTCACGCCATTGATTGTTTTAGAGAGCCCCAATGCGAACGGCTGACGGTGACGATGGCACCATTGGCAAGAATGAGTTCCCGTTTGCCGCCGGAGAGATTAAGCGCCCGCATGGCGTCGCGGCGAACGATGGCCGTCCGGTGAATTTGCACAAAAAATTCGTCGGGGATCAGCTCCAGCCACTTCTTGAGCGGCCTGGCAATGAGGAGTGCGGTGCCGTCGTTCAAAAAGACCCGGGTGTAATTTCCTTCCGACAGGATGTGATGAACTTCTCGCCAAGGCGTGAAGCGGGCGAAGGAAGCGGCCTTGAGAAAAACGACGTCGTCGATCGCGGCCCTGCGCGGAGCGGTGTGGATCCGGCCCAGGCGTCGCAACGTTTCCGCCAGGCGCTCGGGGCGGACCGGCTTGAGCAGGTAGTCGAGGGCGTTGCACTCAAAACCGCGTACCGCGTAGCGATCATGGGCCGTGACAAAAATGAGATGGGGCAGCGGTTCCTCCAGGCGGGCGACGTAATCGAAGCCGGTCTCGGCGGCCAGCTTGATATCGAGGAAGACCACCTCGGGCGAGAGCCGGTTCGTTGCTTCAAGGGCCGCATCCACATCAGCGGCCTGTCCCACCACTTTTATCTCAGGATGCAACGACAGCAGGCGCTGCAACTCCCGCCGTGCGGGCTCTTCGTCGTCAACAATCAGGCAACGCATGAGGGACGACCGCTCCTTTCACCGGCAAGATCACCTGGAAACGGACCCAGCCTTCTTCCGCGATGCGCGTCAGCCGGGCCACGGAGCCATAAAGTAATTCGAGCCGGCGCCGGATATTTTCCAGGCCGAGGCCCATGCGCTCGCCTTCTTCCTTCCACAGGCCTGAATTGGCGACTTCGATCCTCAGGAAGGTTTCCTCCAGCCTGGCCGTGATCCGAAGTCGGCAGGTTCCCTTCGTGCCCTCAAGGCCGTGGCGGATGGCATTCTCCACCAGCGGTTGCAGGAGGAAGACCGGGACGTTGATGTCCAATGTGACGGGATCGGCTTCCACGGACAATTGCAGTCTTTCGCCGAAGCGCTTCTTTTCAATGGAAAGATAACGCTCTGAGGAGGTGAGTTCCTCTCGGAGGGGCGCAATGTCGGTCTCGGGGCGATCGAGAGTGGAGCGGAGATATTCGGCAAGACCGGTCAGCATCTCCCGGGCGACGGGCTGCGCCAACGGAATCTCGGCCCGGATGGAGTTAAGTGTGTTGAAGAGAAAATGGGGATTGATCTGGTAGCGCAAGGCGTCGAGACGCGCACGGTCCTCACGCATGGAGGCCTCCAGCGTGCGGCTTTTCTCCAGTAAAGTACGCTCATCCGCCAGGCGGCGCTCAGTCACCAACGCCGCCACGACCAGTCCAGTAGCGACGAGCACCCAGTAGAAGGCCTGCGTGAACCAGATGGTGGTCGCCATTTCGCCGGGCGGAAGCGCCTGCGCGTGCCGGGCCAGTGAACCGAAAATCACCATGATGATGATCGCCAGGGTCACGCTGACTTCCGCCACACCGAATCTGACAGCGGCATAGATCACCACCGGAAAGACAATGAAGGCAAAATTATACCCATTGCCGGAATAAAGCGCGCCGAAGGCGATCTCACAGATCACCACGGTCGCCGCGGCCAGGCCAAGGCCTTCCTTCCACTGGCCCCGGACAATCCATTTTCCGCGCGCTAGGGAAAGGATCAAGGTCGTACCTACCAACATGCCCGCTCCGTTCGACAAGTTCCATTGACTGAGTGACCGGGCATACTCGCTCCAAGGGAGCATGCCGTTCAGGCAAAAATACGCAGGGATGACCAGTGTATTGCTCATCGGCGCCACGATTGATGCCACCAACAAGATCCCGACCGACCGCAGGCGATCCAACCGGCCATCGAACGAGCCTGATCGCTGGATCATCCAAGCCGCCAGGAGCGCTTCCATCGCATTGGTGAAAGAGGCCAGCAGGGTGAAGTCGAGCGCCTCCCCGGCAATCCAATGCGCAGGAAAAGCATCCAACAAGATGATCGGCCAATAGCGAAGGCCAAGGAGAAGCAGCCCCGCGACGTTGACGCCGCTCACCAGCCAGAGAACATTTTGAGAATGCGCTGGCAATCCCTGCGGCCACATGACCTGGCCAAACATCAGGACAAAAAGCACCGCCGCGTTTGACACCACGGAAAAAAGCACCCCGCGAACTGGAGCGTGGGTAAAGATGACAGGGAAGCCGGACATTCCGACCATTTAGGCCAAACACGCGCCCGTTTGCCAACCGCGAAATGAGGCTGAAACTCGAAAGGGAAGAAATGGTTTCCTTCCAAATTATGCCATGACCGTGGCTAACTGTCCCTTGCGCTGGCACTTTGTTTTGCACTGCCCAGCCTATAAATCGACTTGCGCTGAGTAGGAAAAACAGAGCATGTATTTAAATCATTTCCAATGCAAACAACCAAATGATAGAAGGATAGGTGGAGGCGGCGGGGGTCGAATCCGTGTGCATACCTGCGCGAGTTTGCGTTTGTTTGCGTAACTACCGCTCAATCCAGCGTATTTATTGCAATTCGTGATTTTAGCTCGATTGGCAGAATTGCGCAGAATCCCGCTAAAAAGTTGTGTGCAAGTGTGTGCCAATCCGGAACTGTTTTCAGGGTTCGAATCCATATCGTATAGCCCTCCGCTTATAATTGCACAGGGACTTTTAGCTTTTGCGATGAGCTTATAAAACTGTCAGGCTGAGTAAATTCCAAGACTCGACTCAGTGTTATCATGCGGCTTTAATTATTAGGAAAACTCCTTGCCCGGGACTTTGCGAATTGTTTCGGCTAATATCCCCAACGATGATCTTATGAAAAATCTCAAAGTTTGGCAGAAACTAGCGCTACTTGGCGTCCTTTTCCTGATTCCCTTTGCCTTCGTGACTTATACGATGGTCTCTTCGATCAATACGGAAAAAGTTGAGTTTGCTCAACTGGAACTCGCCGGTACCCAGTACTATTTGCCGCTCTCGACGTTACTAAAAGATATTCAACAGCACGACAGCCTGACCAGGGCGTGGCTGAGCGGCGATGCCTCCTTCAAGGAGACTGTCGTGAGCAAGGGCAAGGACATTGACGCTGACATCATGAAAGTGGATGCAGTCGATCAACAGTTGGATCCCGCTTTGCATGCCACACAAAAATGGAGTGAGCTACGTGCGGCCATTCGCGGACTCCTGGACAAAACGTCCGGTCTCTCCGCCAATGAAAGCCAGGAGCAGCACCAAAAAGTAATCGATGCAACCATCTTCCTGATCACGGTCATCAGTGACAATTCCAAGCTCACCCTCGATCCCGATCCGGACTCTTATTACCTCATGAATACAATCATGTTTCAGGGGCCGGGCCTGACCAATTATCTGGCCCAGGCGCGTGAAATTGGTTGCGCCATCGCGGTGAGCAAGAACGGAACACCCGATGAGTTCGACAACCTCAACCGTCTGGCCATCCTGGCGGACAACGGGCAGAGCGGTGTAGCCGATTCGTTGACCCGTGTGTTCGTGTCCAATCCAGCGGTCAAAACAGAGCTTGGAAGCGAGACTCAGGCCAGTGCCGACGCCGTCAAGGCTGCGATCGACAACGTCCACAATTTGGTCACGACCCGCAAACCACCGGCAACCGCCGGGGATTTCAATACCGGCATGACCAAGAATATCGATCAGGTTTTCGACCTGGAGAATCATGTCACGGAGTCCCTGAACCGTCTGCTCCAGGTTCGCATCGTGTTTTGGCAGCAAAGAATCGAGTATACGCTGGCCGGAGCTGGCCTTGGCTGGGTGCTGGTTTCCATCGTCGGCTTTTTCATCATGCGGGACATCACCGCGCCGCTCAATCAAGTGGTGGAGACCGCCAACCGCATCGCCAAGGGTGATCTCTCGGTGGAGGTGGCATCGAAATCTCGCAAGGATGAGATTGGCGCACTCGCCCAGTCGTTCGACCGGATGGTCACAACCTTGAAAGGAACGGTGAACGTTGCGGAGCAAATCGCCGCCGGAAATCTCGCGGTGACGGTCAAGCCGCAGTCGGAACACGACGCAATGGGCAACGCCCTCGCCATGATGATTGGGAAGCTTTCCACCTTAGTCAGTCAGGTTCAGAAATCGGGCATCCAAGTCAACACTTCGGCCATGGAAATCGCCGCCACCGCCAAACAGCAGCAAGCCACTGCCAGCGAGATCGCCGCGACCACGACAGAAATCAGTGCCACATCCCGGGAAATCTCGGCTACTTCAAAAAATCTCGTTCGGACGATGGATCAAGTTTCAACGATAGCGGAACAATCAGCGACACTGGCAGGCAGCGGACAGGCGGGCATCGCCCGGATGGATGAAACAATGCAGCACGTCATGGAAGCCGCCAGTTCGATCAATTCCAAACTGGCCGTCCTGAACGAAAAAGCCGGACACATCAACCAGGTCGTTACCACCATCACGAAGGTGGCTGACCAAACAAATCTACTCTCGCTGAACGCAGCCATTGAGGCCGAGAAGGCAGGCGAACACGGGCGCGGTTTTGCCGTCGTCGCGACGGAAATCCGCCGACTCGCCGATCAAACGGCGGTGGCCACCTACGACATCGAGTTGATCGTCAAAGAAATCCAAACGGCCGTTTCCGCAGGCGTTATGAGCATGGACAAGTTCCTCGAGGAAGTCCGCAGAGGCATGCAGGAAACGCAACACATCAGCGGTCAATTGACCCAAATTATCCGGGAAGTACAGGCCCTCGCGCCTCGTTTTGTCGAAGTCAATGAAGGCATGCAAGCCCAGGCCACGGGCGCCGAACAGATCACCGAGGCGCTGGCGCAATTGACCGCAGCGGTCCAGCAAACCGTCGAATCGCTCCGCCAGTCGAATCAAGTGATTGAGGGACTGAATCAGGCCTCCGGTAACCTGCGCAGCGGTGTTTCCCGTTTTAAGCTGGAGGAAGCCTAGAAACGTGAGGAGAGCAACGAGATCGTGAAAGGACGCACAGTTGAAGTAAGGCCACCCATTCCCGACCATGCTATTCCTTCTCTTTCAGCTGGGTAAAGACACCTACGCCCTTGAGGCGAGTCATATCCGCGAAATACTGCCTCTGGTCGATTTGAAGGCAATTCCTCTTTCCCCGCATGGGATGGCGGGCGTTTTCAATTACCATGGAACGCCCGTCCCGGTCATCGACCTTTGCGAATTGATGCTGAAACATCCGGCGCAGAAACGATTGAGCACGCGAATTATTCTCGTCGACTATACCAAGGCCAACGGCACCACACATCTGCTCGGTTTAATCACTGAAAAGGCGACTGAAACAATGCAGCGCGAACCGGCTGACTTTGTCGCTTCCGGACTCAACAATGCCAATGCCCCCTATTTTGGCCCCGTGACCACCGGCGCGCGCGGATTTATCCAGTGGATCAAGATCGATCAATTATTGCCGGAATCTGTTCATGACTTGTTATTCAAAGACCCCGAGGGAAATTAGTCCTGATGACTTCCGAGATCGAATCGCTCTTAAAACAACGACTTGGACTTGACGCCGAATCGATTGGATCCTCCGCGATTGCACGCGCGGTACAGGAACGCATGGCGGCCTGCCCAACCGTTGACATCACTGCCTATGAAGGTCTTCTCGCCTCTTCTGAAGAGGAATTACTGCAACTGATAGAATTGGTCGTCGTTCCGGAGACTTGGTTTTTCCGGGATACAGAAGCCTTTGTCACGCTAGCCCAGTACGTCATGAAGGAATGGTTGCCGGCACACCCCAAAGGCGCTCTCCGGCTATTGAGCCTGCCTTGCTCGACGGGCGAGGAAGCCTATTCGATGGCGATGGCGTTACTTGATGCCGGCATGCCTCCGAACCGTTTCTTGATCGAAGCCCTTGACATAAGCAGCCGTGCTTTGCTTCGCGCCAAGGAAGCGGTTTATGGAAAAAATTCCTTTCGCAGTCGCGACCTGGGCTTTCGCGACCGTTACATGCAGGCGACGATAGAGGGCTATCAGATGCATCCTGCGGTCATCCGCCAGGTTCACTTCCAGTCCGGAAATTTAATCGAGGATAGCCTCTTGCCCGGACCGGAAAACTACGATGTGATCTTTTGTCGCAATCTCCTGATCTACTTCGATCGCCCCACTCAGGATCTTGCGGTCAAGAAACTTTGGCGTCTGCTCAAACCGAACGGCCTTGCCTTCGTGGGCCCCTCCGAAACAGCCTTGCTGACCAGTCATCATTTCATTTCATTGAAAGCGCCTCTCGCGTTTGCGTTCCGCAAAGCAGATGCCATCACCCGCAAAGCAAAGACACTCAAAACACTTCCATGCCCAGTCAAGGCAATCGCCCCAATGCCCCCACCTGTTCAATCGCGCCCAGCGCCACGTTCCGTACCACGAGCGCGGGCCCTTGATCTCGACGAGGCCCTGCGACTTGCCGACCTCGGGCAACTAAAGGAAGCGTCCAAGTACTGCGAAGATTACAACAAGGCGCACGGCCCCTCGGCCAAGGCATTTTATCTCCTCGGCCTGATCCGGGACACCGCAGGAAAACCATCGGAGGCCATCGGCTATTATCGCAAGGCTCTCTACCTCGATCCACATCATCGCGAAGCTCTGCTGCATTTGGCCCTCCTGCTCGATCAGCAGGGAGAGGCCGAGGCCGCAAAAATCTTGCATGAACGCGCCGCCCGCATCGAGCAAAAGACCCGGAACTGACATGATCGATCCAACCTCCTCCCTTCCTGCCCGTTCCGTCCTCAACGATTGTTGGAACAAAATCGGCGTGCATGGCGACGGCTCCTGTCCGGAACTGACCCGATACACTCACTGCCACAATTGCCCCGTTTATTCCGCCGCCGCCGGGATTTTTCTCGACCGGGATCTGCCCCAAGATCATCTCGACACTTGGACACATCACTTTTCGCAGGAAAAATCCGTCGCCAGGCAGACCCCTCTTTCAATCGTTCTCTTTCGCCTCGGGGTGGAATGGTTTGGCTTGCCCGTCACCGTGTTCAAGGAAATCTCGGAATTGAAACCGATCCACTCGATACCTCACCGGCAAAATCATCTCGTCCTGGGACTGATCAATTTCAGGGGCGAACTCCTGATTTGTGTTTCCCTCTCTAAAATGCTTGGGACGGAAAACATGGCGGAAGTCACGCCGGGAGCCAAGCAAAACGCGCGTGCCTATTTACTGATCGTGAGTCACGGAGGACATCGATCCTCCTTTCCAGTCGACGAAGTCGGAGGCATTCATCATTTCAATCCCAGGGAAATAAAAAAAGTCCCGGCAACCGTCGCCAATGCCCGTAAAAGCTACACCACCGGCGTGCTGGAATGGCGCGACCACACCGTCGGCTGTCTCGATGCCGAATTACTCTTCTCCGTTCTGGGAAAGGGCCTGTCATGAGCGACAATGCTTTTAGCGACTTTTCCATGTTTGAGCTGTTCCGGATCGAGGCGGACAACCAGACGAAGATCCTCACCTCCGGCCTACTGGTTCTGGAACGCGATAATCATGCTGCCGGCCAGACAGAAGCGCTGATGCGCGCGGCCCATTCCCTGAAAGGGGCTGCCAGAATTATTGATCTTAATGCAGCAGTGCGAATTTCCCACGCGATGGAGGATTGTTTTGTAGCCGCGCAAAAGGATAAAATCCTTCTCGACCAAAAACAAATTGATCTCTTGTTAAGCGGCGTGGACTTACTGCTGGAAATTGCGCAAACCCCGGAGAGCGAGCTTACGCGTTGGGAAAGCGGGCAAAAAAAGCGAGTCGATTCGTTCGTCGCCGCCGCCGCCCAATTGCTGGAAGTAAAGATACCAGACGGACTGACGGAAACATCACCAACCGTTCCAGTTAAACCCATCAAGGCCCCACCGGAAATCCTCCTAAATAAGGAAGGAACTCCAGCCAAATCCGCAACAGATTCTTCAACCCAAAGAGAAACCGATCGAGTCCTTCGGGTGACAGCGGACAACTTGAATCGCCTGCTGGGACTTGCCGGCGAATCGCTTGTGGAATCACGCCACCTTAATTCCTTTACCGAGTCCTTGCTGCGGCTCAAACGTCATCACGGCGATCTGACCAGAATGCTTGATGCCTGTTGCAGTACTTTCTCCAGCAAGGCTGCGAGCGCCGAGACCCTGGAACGCCTGCGTGACATGCAACACAAGGTCATGGAATGCCGCCAATTTCTGACTGATCGCCTGGCCGAGATGGAAATGTTCGATCGTCGTTCAGTCAACCTCTCTCATCGCTTGTACGAGGAAGCCCTGGCCTGTCGAATGCGTCCTTTTGCCGACGGCATTCATGGCTTTCCCCGCATGGTGCGCGATGTCTCCCGGTCTCTCGCCAAAGAAGTGAAGCTTGAAGTCTCCGGCGAGATGACCCAGGTGGATCGTGATGTTTTGGAAAAACTGGAAGCTCCCTTGACCCACCTCTTGCGCAATGCGGTGGATCACGGAATCGAGTCCCCCGAACAACGTGCCCAGGCAGGCAAGCCTGCCTTAAGCCTCGTCCGGCTCGAAGCACGACATCTGGCCGGAATGCTGCAGGTGATCGTTTCTGACGATGGCCGCGGCATTGACCCCGAAACCCTGCGCACAGCCATCGTGCAAAAGAATTTCACCACCACAGAGCTTGCCGCCAAGATGAGCAACGCCGAGTTGATTGAGTTCCTCTTTCTGCCCAGATTTACCTTAAAGGAAAGTGTCACGGAAATTTCTGGACGGGGGGTGGGACTGGATGTGGTTCGGAACATGGTCAAACAACTCCGGGGAACCGTAAGTATTTCGTCCCAGGTAGGAAAAGGCACCCGATTCATCCTGCAATTGCCGCTGACCCTTTCCGTCGCGCGCATGTTGTTGGTCGAAATCGACCTGGAACCCTACGCCTTCCCTCTTCCTTATATCACTCGCACTCTTAAACTGTCGCCAACCACCATCGAAATGCTGGAAGGTCGCCAACATTTTAAGTTCGATGGCCAGCACATCGGATTAATTACGTCCCATCAAATTCTCGGACGCCCGAAGGCCAAACCAACAAACGATGACTTGTCTGTCATCGTCGTGGAGGATAACGACCTCTTTTACGGCGTTGTGGTTGATCGTTTCCTCGGCGAACGCGAATTGGTCGTCCATGCGCTCGATCCGCGGCTGGGCAAGATCAAGAACATCAGTGCTGGCGCCTTGATGGAAGATGGTTCGCCGCTGCTCATCATCGATGTTGAGGACCTTATCCGCTCGATTGGACAGATCATTACCAGAGGTTCGTTCAATACGATACAGGAAATCGATCCAACGACCGCACCCCAAAAGAAAAAGCGCATTCTCATCGTCGAGGATTCCCTGACAGTGCGCGAACTGGAACGCAAGCTCCTCGACAATGCCGGCTACGAGGTTGAGATATCCGTCAATGGCATGGATGGCTGGAACGCTGTCCGCACCGGAAATTTCGATCTTGTGATCAGCGACGTCGACATGCCCCGCATGGACGGCATTGAGTTGGTCAAACACATCCGAAACGATGCCCGCATTAAATCACTGCCCGTCATCATCGTTTCCTACAAAGATCGCGAGGAAGACCGTCGCCGCGGCCTGGAAGCAGGGGCAGATTATTATATGGCCAAGGAAAATTTTCAACCCGCTGCCTTGCGTGATGCCGTCAGGGACATGATCGGCGATCCTTCCGCATGAAAATTGCCATTGCCAACAGTTTCCCCGCCGCCGTCGAAATTATTCGGCAGGTGCTGGTGCCGATCTCCCGCCACCAGATCATCTGGACGGCTGGTGATGGCGCGGAAGCCGTCAGGAAATGCACGGAGGATAAACCTGACTTGATTCTGATGGATATGATCCTGCCGGTACTCAATGGGGTGGAAGCCACCCGTCAAATCACGACGAAGACACCTTGCGCAATCCTGATTGTCACCGCCACTGTCAGCGGCACCAGTTCCAAAGTCTTCGAAGCGCTCGGCGCCGGAGCCATTGACGCGATCAACACTCCCGACCCGACGACCATGCCGGAAAGTTCGGAGGCTTTATTAAGTAAAATTGAGATGGTGGAGAAACTGCTTTTTGGCGCCACTCGCGAAAAGACACCGCGCGCTTCCCCAAGACAGCACAAATCGGTAAATCTCAAGGAAGGGCGCCTGGTGGTCATTGGCGCATCGGCTGGCGGACCACTGGCCCTGGCCGAGGTTCTGTCCCAATTGCCCAAAGCTTTTCCTGCCGCAGTCATTATTGTCCAACACGTCGATGCCCAGTTTGCCCAGGGCATGGCCGACTGGCTGGGTGGTCAGTCAGCCATGCCAGTCCGGGTGGCCCGCGAGGGTGAAAGTCCGACCAAAGGCGTGGTTCTGCTCGCTGGAAAGAATGACCACCTCGTCTTCGTTGACGCCCATACCTTGGGATATACTCCCAAGCCTATCGATGATGTCTACCGCCCGTCGGTTGATGTATTTTTTGAAAGCGTGGTCAAACACTGGAAGGGGGAAAGCATCGGAGTGTTACTCACGGGCATGGGGCGTGATGGAGCCAGAGGTCTAAAAATGTTGCAAAGTGCCGGTTGTCACACCATTGCCCAAGATAGCGCTTCCTGCATGGTGTATGGGATGCCGAAAGCCGCGGTTGCCTTGGGTGCCGTCGATGAAATTTTACCACTGAATCAAATCGGTCTGACTTTAAGGCGTTTGTATGTAGATTAATTGTGAGCGGCAGCGCCATGAGTGACTTTGTTCCATCCCCGTCGACCGAGCCTGTAAATCTACCGACCTATCAAGTCGCGGTTCTGCTTGTCGATGATCAGGTCATCATCGGCGAGGCCGTCCGCCGTCAGTTGGAGGGAGAGCCGGACATCGCGTTCCATTACTGTTCCGATCCTACCAAGGCGCGAGCCATGGCTGCTCAAATCAATCCGACCGTCATCTTGTTGGACTTGATCATGCCCGAGATAGACGGGATGACCCTGGCCCGTCAGTTCCACCAGGATCCTGCCACAAAGGACATTCCTATCATTGTCCTCTCGACGAAAGAAGATCCCTCTGTCAAAAGCGAAGCCTTTTCCGCCGGGACCACCGATTATCTGGTCAAGCTCCCAGACAAAATCGAACTCATTGCCCGTATTCGCCACCACTCGTATGCGTATCTTAATCAAATCCAACGCGATGAAGCCTATCGTGCCTTGTATGAAAGTCAGCGTCGCCTGGAAGAAAGCAATGCCTCCCTCCTGTTAACGAATCAAAAGCTGGCGGCCGCGACTCGGGCCAAATCCGAATTTTTGGCCATGATGAGCCACGAAATTCGAACACCGATGAATGCCGTAATTGGCATGACCTCCTTCGTTCTCGACACGGAAATGACCGACGAACAACGCAGCTATGTCGAGACCATCCGCAGCAGCGGAGAATCTCTCATGGCGGTCATCAACGATATTCTCGATTTTTCCAAGATCGAGTCAGGCCGAATGGACCTTGAAGATCATCCCTTCGATTTATCTGCGTGCATAGAGGAAACAATCGACTTATTCAGCGCGCAAGCTTCGGGAAAACCGATCGATCTGGCCTATATCCTCGAGGATGCGATTCCGCAGATGGTCTCAGGCGATTCCTCCCGTTTGCGGCAAATCCTCATCAATCTCATCGGCAATGCCCTCAAATTTACCTCCCAAGGAGAAGTAATTGTCCATGTTAGCTTGGAGCAACCTGTTTCAGTCGACCCTGCGAAGGCAATATTCCTGCATTTTGCGGTCAGCGACACCGGCATCGGCATTCCCAAGGAGAAACAGAATCGCCTGTTCAGGTCGTTTAGCCAGGTCGATCTCTCCACGGCGCGGCAGTATGGTGGCACCGGCCTCGGCCTGGCCATCAGTCAGCGCCTCGCAGAATTAATGCAAGGGCGTATGTGGGTCGAAAGCGAAGAAAACAAAGGATCAACCTTTCACTTCATCATCCAAGTCAATTCAGCTGACCATGAAAAAATGGCAGAGGAAGTCGCTGCTTCACAATTATCCGGGATAAAAATCCTGATCGCTGAGCATAATGCCACCAACAGCCAAATCCTCGTCAATTTCACGGAGAAACTGGGCATGCTTCCCCACCTTGTCGCCCAAGGTAAAAAAGCGTATGAGATGTTGCAAGCCGGTGAGGCCTACGATCTTATCATCCTTGACCAACAGTTACCGGACTACAATGGACTCAAACTGGCGGAATCAATCCGACAACTTCCCAACGGTCGATCATTGCCCTTGATTCTGCTTTCCTCTTCGCGATCGCAGGCCACCGATAAGAGTGTCCCAGCAGTGGATATTACCGCCTTCATTTCCAAACCGATTCGCCGCGCCCAGTTACGCGATGCTTTGATCCAAGCCCTAGCAGGCAATTCATCACCCAAAAAAACGACACCTGTTTTCGAAGTAGATAAGACCCTGGCCACACGACTGCCCCTCCGTATTTTAGTATCGGATGACAATCCAGTGAATGTGAGAATAGCGCGAACCTTCCTTGAAAAAATGGGCTATCGCGCCGATGTAGCCACCAACGGAAAGGAAGTGCTTCAAGCGATGCAATCGAACACCTACGATCTTGTTTTCCTTGATGTCCAGATGCCGGAGATGGATGGCTATGTGACTGCACGGCATATTTGTGCCCAATGGAAAGAACACCGTCCCCGCCTGATCGCCTTAACCGGAAACGCCATGGGAGGCGACCGTGAAAAATGCCTGGAAGCAGGAATGGACGATTATTTGACCAAACCCCTTCGGGTCAAAGAACTGGAAGCCACGATCCTCCAGTGGGGAGGGGGAGTTAAGAAGAGCTAAAAATACCATTCTCTAGTTTCGGATGACCAGCGAAGGTCCATAGCAAGGTCCCTTGGCGATCAGGGTGGAGGCGGCGGGGGTCGAACCCGCGTCCTAGAACAAGGCCTTGACCGCGTCTACAAGCTTGTCTGCGCTGTTATTGTCGGGAACCGGGTTGTGGTGCAGCTCACCCCGGTACCGTAGTCACCACATTGATTCGCCGCGGAAGGTCGGTCACTCACCAACTGCGTCGCCCCACTAATGTCGTTGTCATCCCCCAGTGGAGGTCAGGGAGACAACGTCGAGCCGTTATTTATTAGGCTGCGAGAGCCAACGTATTGTTGTTCTTTGTTTTTGGGCTGGCTGTTTAACGAGAAGACCTACCCCATTCTCGACTTGCTGCGGGCTCGATCATGCTCCAGTCGAAGCCAATGCGCCCCCGTAGACCTGTTAACATACCGCATTTACACCCTTGCGCAATGTGCCTTTTTGCTGGGATGAAAAGCGGCATGCGATAAGGTGTCCCGATGACGTCCCCTGCTCCTCACAAATTCGGCTTCGAGACCCGCATGGTCCATGCCGGGCATGTTCCGGATGCCAATACCGGTGCGCGTGCGGTGCCCATCTACCAAACGACCTCCTATGTCTTCGACAGCCCCGACCAGGCAGCACAGCTTTTCGAGCTGAAACAGTATGGCAACATCTATACGCGCATCAGCAATCCCACGACCGCCGTGCTCGAGGAACGCCTCGCTTCACTCGAAGGTGCGACCGGCGCGCTTTGCGTGGCCAGCGGAATGGCAGCACAGTTCGTCGCGCTGATGACACTGCTTTCGCCCGGCGACGAGGTGGTCGCTTCCTCGCATCTTTACGGTGGCACGGTGACGCAGCTCAAGATCACGCTGCAGAAGCTTTCCATCAAGATCACGCTGGTCGATCCGCACGATTTCGACGCCTGGGAAAAAGCGATCACGAAGAAAACCCGGGCCCTCTACGGCGAGACCATCGGCAATCCGCGCGGCTCGATCCTCGACCAGCAAAAACTCGCCGGCCTGGCCTCGGCGCACAAAATTCCGCTCATCATCGACAACACCTTCGCCACGCCCTATCTCTGCCGCCCCATCGAGCATGGCGCGACGATCGTGCTCCACTCGGCGACAAAATTCATCGGCGGCCACGGCAGCGCCATTGGTGGCGCGATCCTCGACTCGGGCAACTTCGACTTCAGCCGGTTTCCCTCCATCGCAGCCCCCTCGCCGTCGTACCACGATCTCCGCTTCTTCGACACCTTTGGCCATTATGGCTTCCTGATGAAGGCCCGAGCGGAAACGGTCCGTGATGTCGGTGCCTGCATCTCGCCGATGAACTCGTTTCTCATCTTACAGGGACTCGAGACCCTGGCCTTGCGAATGGACCGGCATGTCAGCAATGCGCAGAAAATTGCTGAGTACCTCGAAAAGAACGACCAGGTCGCCTGGGTTGCCTATGCGGGACTCCCCAGCCATCGCGACCATACACTCGCGCAAAAGTATCTGCCCAAGGGACCTGGTGCGGTTTTCTCTTTCGGCCTGAAGGGTGAAGGCGCGAAGGCTCGGGAGGAGGGAAAGAAATTCATCGAATCACTGCAACTCTTTTCACACCTGGCCAATGTGGGTGACGTGCGCAGCCTGGTCATTCACCCGGCTTCAACGACGCACCAGCAATTGACCGATGAAGAACTTGTCGCCTGTGGCGTGGGACCTGAAATGATCAGGCTTTCCGTCGGACTCGAAAACGTGGAGGATTTGTTATGGGATCTGGACCAGGCGTTTCATGCGCTGTCACACTCAACTCGAGCCTGACACCGGAACAACGCGCCCGTTATCAGGACGTGGCGCAGATTAATCAACTGCTCGATGCGGCGAAGACCATCGCCATCGTCGGACTCTCCAGTGACCGGCAGAAGGCGAGTTACTTCGTCGCGGGCTACCTCAAGGACGAGGGTTACCGCATTGTGCCGGTCAATCCGAAGGCCGATACCATCCTCGGCGAAAAGGTCTACCCCGATATTGCCAGCATCCCCTTCCCCATCGACATCATTGATATTTTCCGCCCACCGCAGGAGATTGACGCCATCGTCGATCAAGCCATCGCCCGCAAGCAGAAGGGCATCGAATCACCTGCGATCTGGATGCAACTCCGTCTCATCAATCTTCCTGCCGCCGAGCGCGCCCGGAATGCCGGTCTCACGGTCATCGTCGACAAGTGCGTGAAGATGGAGCACGGACGCTATGGCGGCGGCCTCCACTTCGCCGGGATGAATACGGAGATCATTTCCGCGCGCAAGCGGAAGCGGTAGATTTTCCTGCAAGCGGCAGTCTGTGACCGCCGCTACCCAGCTGCGTCACTGCGTCAGGGCCGCGTTGATCGCGGTACCGACCTGATAGAAGTCGTTACTGATGTCGGTCGAATTCGTCGCAAAGTATTGCTGCCCGATCGGCTGGTTGGGGTTATAGGTGATCGCGGTGCCCACACCGTTTGTGTAATAGAAATTACCGCCGGCGTCAGTTCCCTGGGGATTACCCGCCGTGGTATTGGTTGCGTTAGCCACTTGGGCGAGAATGACCTGCTGGGCGGCCGTGACCAGATAGCCATATCCGACCGAATAGATCGTCACCCCCATGTCGCGCGCATGCCAGGCATATTCCTGCACCTTCCAGATGCCAAGCGGGAGGGCCTGAATACTCTTGGTGTGATTGTCCGCGACGGGAATCCATATACCCTGCGAGAAATCAAAATAGTGCGTGGGGCGGCCACTATAAGCCATGGAGTTGTAATAAACATTGCCACTACCATCAATCACATAGCCCCCGGTCGCGGAGCCGCCGCTGGCGTTTTTCGTGGCAATGATGCTTTGCGCCGTCAGGCCACTGTTGGTCGTGTTCAGATAAATTCCCATGAAGGAGTTAGGACGCCAGATCGAAGCCGTGGGGATGACATTGGTGTTGTGAGCGGACTCATTCGTCATCACTGAGTCGAAATTGGCCGCGACCCACCATGGGGCGCTGACTTGCCATTCGGCCTTGGTCGACATCAGGGTGCTGATCGCCGTATTTCCGGGCGCAGAAAAATTGGATGCCCCGGTCGAGCCTTTATAGAACCATTCCCCATACCACTCGGGACTGGCCTCGTAGGAAAGCATGTTGATCGAATACGCCAAGTGACGGGAACCGCCATAGAGGGATTGCGAGTAATTGGGATCCGGATCCACCGTCGCGTTGGTCAGCATGTAGGTTTTGACATACTCCAGTCCGACCAAGTCAAATGGCCAATAAAACCCGGCGGCGGGATAATAGGGCCCCAGGCCGTAGGAAGCTCTTTGGGCACCAGTATAAGGATCTACGTCTCCCGCGGGACCGTCCGGCTCATCCGGACGGGTAATATAAAATCCGGTCAAGAGGTTGGGGTAATTGCGGAACATCAACTGCCGCTCCAGTGAGTTGTTGGTGGTGTAAGCGTTGCCCTGGGCTGCAGTGGTGATCGTTTTCGATACCGCATCATCCGGCCACATGAAGTATTCCTGGAAGTTGTTTTGTTTGTAACGTGGATAGAGGCTGTCGATACCCATGGCGGCATCGTCCCGGTAAGCAAGATCAAGGTTATCGTAGAAAAGACCGTCGGCCACATACCCGGGCACAACCAGTTTATTGCTGTCTCCGTTGGCCTGCATGATGAGGATGTGGTTGGTGGGATGCGTCAAGTCGCTGACATAAATATTGCTGACAACGCCGGAATGATACTGATAGTCGACGGAGCCGGGAGGGAGCCAGACATCAATGTAGCGGGCATAAGTGCCGGTACCGGTGCTGGTCAGCTTGCTGTAATTCGTGGTCGTCATCGTCGCCCCCACCACACGGGTCAGGGTGCCATTGAGCGGCTCGTTGACGCCATCACTGCTTTGCCAGATGTCGTTGACATGCTCGACGGCCAGATTGCCAAAAGTGCCCTGCCGATTGTCGTCGCTGATTGCGTTGGTCAGGTTGCTGACCCCTGTTGCCTCGCAGAAGGTCGGCACCATGACGAGATTCGTGTTCCATGCCACATTGCTATTCCAGCCCCCCGTCCGGTTATTCGTTTTGGTCGGCGTCGTGTCGTTGGTGGGCCCGATCGTAAAATTGGTGTAGCCAGGCGCCGTGAAAAGGGTACGCGTTTCGTTCCAGGCCCCGTCGGTGAAAAGCACCATGTATTTGACCACGTCCGGGTCGTTGAAACCGGAATTGTTCATCAACTCTTCCATGCCCAGCCGAATCCCTTCGTCGGCAGCCGTCGTGCCTCCAAATTTCATCCGCCGGACACCTGAATAGGAATAGTAGGGGTCATAATCCGAGTTGCTCGAAAACATTTCCGGATCGGTTCCCGGAATGCCATAGGCCACACCAGATCCGCCACCCGTGTTCGTCAGATAGGAATTAAAAAGAATATTGGTCGCCGCGATGAGGAAGTTGGTCGTCAGGGGCATTTCCAAGCGGGCACTGCTGCCGAAGGAAACGATCCCGATATAGTCGGCACTCGTATCGAAGAAATCGAGGAACTGAACAATCGCCTGGGGCAGGCCGTAGGCGCCGCCCCCAGGCGAGAGCATGGAGCCGGAGCGGTCGACTACGATCATGATCAGGCGGGGGTTGCGCGTCGCCACGGACGAAGCGGACACTTTCAGGTCCCGAAAGAAGGGCGCCATTGCCCCGATGAAATAGGTCCCTACGGGACACCGTGAGTTACAGGTCGCACTGGTGATCTGTCCCCCCGCCCCTGTGGTCAGGATGACCTGGACATACTTGCGGTAAGCGCCATTGGCATCTTGTGTCCCGTCGTTGAAATTATAGGTATAGGTGTAGGCGGTCTGTCCATTCGTCGTGGTATAAGGAGCGGCGACTTCCGTGGAGGTGGCGCTGATGGGATAGTCGGCCACATAGCGATTATGTCCGTAGCCCAAGTCGGTATAGTTCGCTACGGCAAAGTTCCGCATGATGGTGGCGACACTGGAACGATTCGTGGCCGGATCGGTGGAGCGGTTAAAATTACCCACCGCGGCCAGCGAAGCGCCGTCAACCGAGCGGCTCATGCGCGCCTTCGCGAGAAACAGGAGGCCCGAGTCGATGGCCAATCCGCACAACAGGAAGATCGTGCCGAAGGTCAACGCAAAGAAGACAAAGGTCTGGGCGTCCCGGCTCCGTCTCGGTGCAAACACATTTCTCATAAATTAACTCTGCAAATCCAGTGATTAAATGTCCACGGACTTCGTGGATGGAACACGAAGTCCGTAAACTGCTCAGCCCGATTACTCGGTACCTCCGCCGATCGTCCCGGCCGGCGGCGGTGGTGGCGGCGGCGGCGGTGGCGGTGGTGG
>Ga0068863_100001220_pt1 | contig 25678 bp, 16 predicted proteins | sample KBSSwiS62_FD_66596 | JGI IMG/M metagenome (GOLD analysis project Ga0068863, IMG submission 66596) | Switchgrass rhizosphere microbial communities from Kellogg Biological Station, Michigan, USA - KBS Switchgrass S6-2 | ecosystem: Host-associated > Plants > Roots > Rhizosphere > Soil ... | reverse complement strand
TCTCGGTATCTGGTGTGGATTGAAGGATAGGTGATGGGTTTGATATGGGGTGGTCGGCGTTCTGCTGGTTTGGAAACGGCGATCGTCTCGGGAGGGTTTGGAGTTCAGGGTTGGATGATGGCGAGGAGGTCGCCTACCTCGACGGAGTCGCCGGACTGGCGGGTTAGTTCGGTGACGGTGCCGGCGACGGGGCTGGTGACGGCGGCTTCCATCTTCATGGCCTCGACGACGGCGAGCTTGGCGCCCTTTTCGATCGTGTCGCCGACCTTGACGGCCAACGTCACGATGCCGGGCAGAGAGGCGCCGATCTGGGTGGGGTCGTTCGGATCGGCCCGGCGGACGGCGGCCGAGACCGAGGTGATCGAGGCGTCGCGGACCCGGACCGGCCGGGGCTGGTTGTTCACCCGCAGGTACAGCGTCCGCACCCCGGCACGGTCGGGCTCGCCGATCGTCTCCAGCCGGACGATGATCTCGACTCCGGGCTCCAGGAACACGCTGACCTGCTCGCCGGGCCGCAGGCCGTAGAGGAACGCCTCCGTCGGGATCATCGAGCTGTCGCCGTACTTCTCGACGGCCTTCTCGTAGTCGCGCCACGGCCCGGGGAACAGCAGCCGTGACAGGACGGCCCGCCGTCCGTCGCCGGCCAGTGCGGCCTTGTCGTCGGGCTCCAGCTCCGGCTTCGGCGGCGCCGGATGGCGCCCGGCCAGCGCGCGCTCGCGGAACGGCTCGGCGAAGCCGGCCGGCGGGGTGCCGAGCTCGCCGGCCAGGTAGCCGAGCACGCTCGCCGGCAGGTCGAACTTCTCCGGCGCGGTCCGCAGCTCCTCCTGGTTGATGTTGCCGGACGCGATGAACAGCGCGAGGTCGCCCACGACCTTGCTGGTCGGCGTCACCTTGATCGGCTTGCCGAGCAGCTCGTTGGCGATCGCGTAGCACTCGGTGACGTCGGCCCACCGGTCGCCGAGGCCGAGGGAGATCGCCTGCTGGCGCAGGTTGGTCAGCTGGCCGCCGGGAATCTCGTGCCGATAGACGGCGCCCGTCGGCGCGCGCAGGCCGGCCTCGAACGGCGCGTACAGATTCCGGACCGCCTCCCAGTACGCCTCCAGCGACGAAAGCGCGGCGAGGTCGATGCCGGTGGCCCGGGCCGTGTGGTCGGTGGCCGCGACCAGCGCGGACATGTTCGGCTGACTGGTGCCGCCGGACATCGGGGCCGCGGCCGTGTCCACCGCGTCGACGCCCGCGTTCACCGCCGCGAGCAGCGTCGCGAGCTGGCCGCCGGCCGTGTCGTGGGTGTGCAGGTGGACGGGGACGTCGAACCGCTCGCGCAGCGCCGTGACCAGCCTCGTGGCCGCGGCCGGGCGCAGCAGACCGGCCATGTCCTTGATCGCGAGGAGGTGTGAGCCCGCGTCGACGAGTTGCTCGGCGAGCCTCAGGTAGTAGTCCAGGGTGTAGATCTGCTCGGCCGGGTTGGTGAGGTCGCCCGTGTAGCAGAGGGTTCCCTCGGCGAGGGCGCCCGTCTCATGGACGACCGCGTCGATCGCCGGGCGCATCTGCTCCATGTCGTTGAGCGCGTCGAAGATCCGGAACAGGTCGATGCCAGTCTCCGCCGCCTCGACGACGAAGGCCCGCACCACGTCGTCCGGATACGGCGTGTAGCCGACGGCGTTGCGGCCGCGCAGCAGCATCTGCAGGCAGATGTTGGGCGCGGCCTCGCGCAGCGCAGCCAGCCGCTCCCAGGGGTCCTCGGCGAGGAACCGCAGCGCCACGTCGTAGGTCGCGCCGCCCCAGCATTCCAGGCTCAGCAGGTTGGGGGTCAGCCGGGCGAACGACGGCGCGGCGGCCAGGATGTCGAAGCTGCGCAGCCGGGTCGCCAGCAGCGACTGGTGCGCGTCCCGCAGCGTCGTGTCGGTGACCGCGAGGCGTTCCTGGGCCCGCAGCCGACGGGCCCACTCCGTCGGCCCGACCTCGACCAGCAGCTGGCGGGAGCCCGCGACGGGCGGCTCGTTCGTCGCGAACGCCGGCAGCATCGTGCGCGGGTCGGTGAAGGCGGCCGACGCCGGGCGCTTGTAACCGTTGACGGTCGAGTGCGCGAGACGGGCGAGCATCCGCGAGGTCTTGTCGTCCCCGCCGTCACCGGCCAGCAGCCACGGCCGCTCCTCGATGAACGACGTGGTGACGCCGCCGGCGAGGAACGTCTCGTCGGCCAGCAGCCGGGACAGGAACTCGATGTTGGTGTGGACGCCGCGGACGCGGAACTCGCGCAGCGCCCGGCGGGCGCGCCGGGACGCCTTCTCCACCGAGACACCCCGGCAGGTCAGCTTGACCAGCAGCGAGTCGAAGTACGGGCTGACCTCGGCGCCGGCGTAGGTCGCGCCGTCGAGGCGCACCCCCGGGCCGCCGGGGGACTGGTAGTAGGAGATGGTCCCGGTGTCGGGCCGGAAGTCCTGGGCCGGGTCCTCGGTGGTGACCCGGCACTGGATCGCGACGCCGCGCAGCGCGATCGTCTCGCGGCTCAGGTTGAGGTCGGCCAGCGTGTCGCCGCCGGCGATCCGCAGCTGGGCGCCGACCAGGTCGACGCCGGTGACCTCCTCGGTCACCGTGTGCTCGACCTGGATGCGCGGGTTCATCTCCATGAACGTGTACTGGCCGTCCGAGCCGACCAGGAACTCCACGGTGCCGGCGTTCACGTACCCGACGTGCTGGGCGAACCGGACCGCCGCGTCGCACAGCCCGTCGCGGACCGCCGGGTCCAGGTTCGGCGCCGGCGCGATCTCGACGACCTTCTGGTGCCGGCGCTGCACCGAGCAGTCCCGCTCGAACAGATGGACGACGTTGCCAGCTCCATCGGCCAGCACCTGCACCTCGATGTGACGCGGCCTGTCCACCGCCTGCTCGAGGAACACCGTGCCGTCGCCGAACGCCGCGGCCGCCTCGCGCACCGCCGACGCGACCGCGTCCGGCAGATCCGCGGCCCGCTCCACTCGGCGCAGCCCGCGGCCGCCGCCACCGGCCGACGCCTTGACGAACAGCGGAAAGGCGACGTCCCGGGCGGCGGCCAGCGCCCCGTCACCGTTCGGCAGCGGGGCCGAGGCGCGCAGCACCGGCAGTCCGGCGGCGATCGCGGCGTTGCGGGCGGCGACCTTGTCGCCGGTCAACCGCAGCACGGCCGGCGGCGGGCCCACGAACGTGATCCCGGCCCCCGCGCAGGCCTCCGCCAGGGCGGCAGACTCGGACAGGAAGCCGTAGCCGGGGTGCAGCGCGTCCGCCTCGGCGTGCTTGGCGACCCGGAGCAGCTCGTCGATGTCCAGGTAGCCGCGGACCGGATGGCCCGGCTCGCCCAGCTCGTAGGCCTCGCTCGCCTTGGTCCGGTGCAGGGAGGAGACGTCCTCGGGGGTGTAGACCGCGACGGTGCGCAGTCCTAGCTCGTGGGCGGCGCGGAACACCCGTACCGCGATCTCACTCCGGTTGGCGACCAGGACCTTGTGCACGCGTGCTCCTCACCGCTGGGCTGGCGTCTGGGGCGCGGTGGTGGGGCGCCGTCGACGTCGGACCCGGGCCGGGTCCGGCCCGTGCCGCCCAATTCTGGGTGCCACGCCAGCGCGCGACCCACCGAACGTGGGCCGACTCACCCGTTGGATCCGTCGACAGCAAGGCCCCGACGATGGCCGCGGCCACCACTTGGAGGGACAGGCAGGATTCACCCTGGGGACAGTGAAGCGTCAACGATCGGCCATCCCCACACCACTGGTCAACCGTTTACCCCACCCGCGCGCCACGCAACGAGTTCGGGTTAGCGAGTGTAGATGATCTCCCAGAGTCGGGCGGTGGTGTCGGTGCTTGTCGTGGCCAGGAGCAGGCCGAAGGGGGCGAACGCGCAGCTCATGACCGTGCTGCTGTGGCCGGAAAGGGTGGCCACCTCGGCCCCGGTGGAGACGTCCCACAGGCGGGCGACGTCGTCGGTGCTGGCCGTCGCGAGGAGCTGGCCGTCGGGTGAGAAGGCGCAGCTCTGCGCGGATCCGCCGAGCGTCATGGTGGTGGTTCCGGTCGGCACGTCGGTGATCCGGGTGCCGTCGTTCGCGGTGGTCGCCAGCACCAGCCCGTCGGGCGAGAAGGCGCACCCGTTCGCGAAGTTCGTGTGCCCGGGGACCTGCATGATGCTTTCGCCGAGTGCCACGTCCCACAGCAGGATCGACTCGGCGCCGGCGGAGACCAGCAGCCGGCCATCCGGCGAGAACGCGCAGCCGTAGACCGATCCGCGGTGCTCGCCCGAAAGGGTGGCGATCTGCTTCCCGGTGGCGGCGCCCCACAGCTTGACCGTCCGGTCGGTGCTGGTAGTCGCGATGAGCGTGCCGTCGGGCGAGAAGGCGACGCCGTAGACGGGACCCTTGTGCCCGGAGAACACCATCGTCTCCGCCCGGCTGGCCGTGTCGAACACGCGTGTCGTCTTGTCACTGCCGGTGACGGCGAGCAGCTTGCCGTCCGGGGAGAACGCGCAGCTGTTCGGCACCGAGTTCTTGCGGCTCGGCCCGGCCAGCTCGTCGACGGCCCGTCCGGTGGTCACGTCCCAGAGCTGGATGCCGTCCTTGCTGGTGGTGGCCAGCAGCCGGCCGTCGGGGGAGAACGCGCAGCTGGTGACGTCGCGTTCGTGGCCGGTCAGCGTCGCGCGCAGCGAGACGTCGACGAGGCGGGCCGGCCGGGCCGACCGTTCCATCCCGCCGCCGCGCAGATCGGCGCCGCCCGTGACCGTTGCGCCGCCGCCGCGCTGCTGGCCGAGCGGCACCGGCGACGTCGGCAGCGTGGTCGCGATCCAGTCGTGCTCGGTGATCGAGGTGCCCGGCTTGGCGTGCGTGTGCAGCAGACTGCCCGACGCTTCGGCGGCCAGGTCGAACAGTGAGCCGTCGGAGAGCCGGACCCGGGCGAGCACCGTGCCGGCCTCGAAGCGCGCGCCCGGCTCGGTGAGCCAGCGGACCATCGTCGCGGTTCCGCCCGGGATCTCCCAGCGGGCGGGCTGGACGACGGGGCTCGGCCGGGCGGCGACGGTCCGGCGGGTGGAGACGGAGGCGGCCCAGGCGGCGGCGCCGCGGACGACCGCGAGCTCCGGATCCTGCGGGATGAACAGCTGCTGGCCAGGCCAGTCGGTGGCGACGCCCAGCTTGCCGGTCAGGATGTCCTGCACCACCGGCATCCGCGACCCACCGCCGACGAGCAGCACGCCGCCCAGCTTGTCCGCCGGGATGTCGGCGGCATCGAGCAGGTGCTGGCAGCAGGCCATCGTGCGGGCCAGCGTCGGCGAGGCGAGCTGGACGAACCGCTCCCGGTCGATCCCGACGAGCAGGCCGGCTGGGCCGAACACGTCCTCGACCATCGGGACGTCGGTGAGCTGGTGCTTGAGCGTGCGGGCGAAGTCGACCAGCTCGTGGCGGGTGCGGCGGGCGGCGGTCTGGAAGACCTCGCCGGTGCCGGTCGGGTTGAGCAGCGGCTCCAGGCTGCGGCCGTGCTGGCTGAGGATCTCGTCGAAGAGCAGCTGGTCGAGGTCGCGGCCGCCGCAGTCATAGAGCGAGGAGTGGCCGATCACCTCGTGCCGGCCGGCGGAGCCGACGGCGATCAGCGCCGCGTCGAAGGTGCCGCCGCCGAGGTCGTAGACGAGCACCAGGTCACCCGGGCGGGGGCGGTGCGCGCCCAGCGGCGCCCACGCCGCCGCGACCGGCTCGGCGAGCAGGTCGACGTCGATGAAACCGGCCGCCTCGGCGGCGCTGATCATGAGCCGGCGCAACGGGCCGGACGGGTCGTACACGGCGGGAATCGTGACGACCGCGCGCGGCAGCGTCTCGCCGAACTGTGCCTCGGCCTCGGCCTTGAGCGCGGCCAGCGTGGCGGTGACCAGGCGGGCCGGCGGATAGCTGTGCCCGTCCAGCATCACCGGGGACTCCCGGCGCAGGTCCCGTTTGACCTCACCGCGGTAGGCGGCCGGCCAGATGCGCTTGCGGCGTTCGGCCAGCGTCCCGACGATCAGGCTGTCGCCGTCGGCGAATACCGAGGCCGGCCAGGAGACCGCGCCGCTCGCGGTCTCGCGGACGAGTTCCACCTGGCCGTCGGCCACGTACGCGGCGGACGCCCGGAAGGTGCCGTAGTCGATCGCGAGGATCGGCTCACCCACCGCGCCCTCCGTCGTCTTGTCTCGCCGGGGCCTCGCGTACGAGCCGCGGTGATCGAACCTGTTCTGGCCCTCGTGGCCGCCGCCTGTCACCAGTCGGCAAGCCGCTCCGGCCCGTGCCTGAGCTCTCCAGCCCATCTCGGTCAGCCCACGACCGGCCCACGGCCAGCCCACCGTCCGATCTGGGTTTCTCGTTCCGAGTTGCCATTCCGTCGTCACACGTCGTCGGACATCGTCGCCGTACGTCCGGGCTCATCGTCCGGCGTCGTCGCCGAGCGGCCGACTTGTCCGACCGATCCTAGCCGAGCGCCGTCCGGCCACCTTCGCGCGGGTATCGCGGGTGTGACGGGCGGGTGCGCAGGTGAGACGCGGGTGATCCGGCGGGGCCCCGGTGTGGGCACGGGCGACGTCCGACCACGACCGCCTCCGGGCGGTGGCCGCCCGTCGCGCTCGGCTCGGGCAACGGACACCCTGAGCGGGCCGGACGGGTCCGGGGAGGAGATCGCTCGCGAACATGCCGACTCCGTCAGGTCGGTCCGATGTTTGCCGATCCGATGTTTGAGCACGGGCAGGATCGGCGCACGCTGACTGGGTGCCATGAAGGAGGCCGCTATGAGCTCCACCATGCTCACCACCGACCAGGCCGCCACGTACCGCGCGGCACCGGCGCTGGCTGGGCCGGGGCACCTGCCAGGTGACCCGGTACCACCCGGGTCGGTCCCGGACCCGCAGCCGCCAGCACCCGATCCGGACCCGGTCCCGCCGACACCCGTGCCGGACCCGGTCCCCCCGACTCCCATGCCGGACCCGATCCCGCCGACACCGCTACCCGACCCGCACCCGCCCCGGGTACCACGCCCCGACATTCCCGTGCCCGGCCCGGACATACCGGCGCCGCCGATCCCTGTTCCCGAGCCACTGTGAGCCCAGCGAGCGAAGCCGACCTTCCGGATCGCCGACCTCCCAGATCGCCGACCTCCCAGATCGCCGACCTCCCAGATCGGCTTCGCCGATCCGGCAGGAACCCTGTCGCCGATCCGGCAGGAACCCTGTCGCCGATCCGGCAGGAACCGTGTCGCCGACCCGAGACGCTGTAAGCGGCCCGGCCGCCGCGGGCTGGGTCGCCGGAGCGGGCCGTCCGGGTGCGCGCGAGTTCGATTCGGGGTGCCGCTGGTGGGTAAAGCGCCGTCATGAGCCACCGTCCCGACGGAATCCCCGGCCGTGAGCTGTCCGATGCCGCGCTTGTCCGCGAGGTGCGGCACCTGCATCGCACCCGGCACGGAACGTTCCTCGAAGGCAGCGAGGACGCGTTCGAGACCCACACCCGTCGCATGATCGAACTGGAGCGGGAGTACCTGCGCCGCTTCCCGGACGCCTCAAGCCCCGACCCTCGCCGCACCCGCGCCGGGCGTCGCCGGGCCGCCGGTCTCTCGGTCTGACGGATCAGTCCGAAGTGGTCGACCTCACCAAAATGGCTGACGTCACTGAGCGGCTGCCCTCACCGAGCGGCCGTCGTCGCCCGCCCGGTCCTCACGGGCCAACCAGTCACAGCCAGGGGAGGACACGTTCTCTTTAGTCTGGCGTCGCCGGAGGCGAGACGCGCGCCTCGGGCCGTGCGGTCAACCGGCTCAGGTCGTCGGGGGTGTCCAGGTCGTCGGCGGCGCCGAGGTCATCGCAAGGAACGACGCGGACCCGGTCGGGATGGGTACGCAGCCACGCCCGGGCGCCGACGTCGCCCTGGGCCAGCAGAGCGACGTCGGCCCAGACCTCCCGGAGCAGCAGCGCCGGGTTGCGCGGCTGGCCGCCGAACCCGGCGACGACCGCCGCCGGGCGCTGCGTGCCCAGGCCGTCTGCGGTCCGCGTGCCCAGGCCGTCCGCGGCCCGTGTGCCGCGGTCCACCGCCATGCCGTCGGCTGGTCTCGCGGAGCCGACGGCGGTGGCGATCAAGCGACGGACGAGTGCCGGGGTCACGAGCGGCTGGTCGACGAGGGCGATCATGGCGGCGTCGGCGTCGGTGCCGGCGAGCGCGTCGAGGCCCGCGCGCAGCGAGGCGCCCATGCCCTCCGCCCAGCCGTCTACCCGGACGACTCGCGCGTCCGCATCGGGTCTGGTCGCCGCGACGACGTCGACGACCTGGTCGGCGGCCGCGCCCACGGTCACCAGCAGCGGTGCGCAGCCGGCCGCGGCCAGCAGCCGCAGGCCACGCGCGACGAGCGGCTCGCCGGCCCAGGGGACCAGGGCCTTCGGCGTGCCGAAACGCCGGCCCGCCCCCGCCGCGAGCAGCAGCCCGGCGACCTCCACGCGTCGTTTCTACCGCGAAGGCGCGAGCCCGCCCAGAACGTTCAGGGCGGGCCGCGGCCTTCAGGTGGTCCGTCGGCAACCCGGCCCGGCACCGAGCCGTCAGCCCGCCCACCGCAGAGCCTCTTCCCGCAGACTGGATCCGTCCCGTCAGGATTGCCGGCCCCTTCGGGACTCCGGCCTCGCCGAGACCGGGGCCGACCGGCCCCTGAGACGTGAGGTCAGGAGGGAGGAGGGCCACCCGGATCTGTGCGCGTCTGACGGCTCGACGCGCGAACCTGGACAGGACAGCTGGGGCGCCTGCCGGGTACCGGGTCACGACGAGCGGGTGCCATGAAGGGGGACGCGTGATGCGGGAGCTGACGGAGCAGCTGCGGGGCTGGCAGCGGGCCGGAAGTCCGTTCGCGGTCGCGACAGTGGTCGGAGTCCGCGGCAGCGCGCCCCGGCAGCCAGGCGCGGTGATGGCGGTCAACTCGGCCGGTGAGGTGCTTGGCAGCGTGTCCGGCGGCTGCGTCGAAGGCGCGGTCTACGAGACCGCGATGGAGGTGCTCGCCACCGGAACGTCGGCGCTCGTGACGTACGGGATCTCGGACTACGACGCGTTCGCTGTCGGCCTGACCTGCGGTGGGATCATCGACGTCCTGGTCGCGCCGGCCACCGAGCCGGTCCACGAGGCGCTGGACGCGATCGCCGCCGATCTCCCGGTCGCGCTCGTCACGGTCCTCGCCGGGCCGCCGGCGGACCCGGACGACCTCACCGGGAGGCCAAGCGCGGCCGCCGGGCCCGGCCGGCAGATCGCCGTCTGGGCGGACCGGGTTGTCGGGACACTCGGCGACCCCGGCCTCGACCATGCCGTGATCGACGACGCCCGCGGTCTGCTGTCCGCCGGTGGGACCGGCGTGCGCCACTACGGCCCGCGAGGCGAGCGATCGCCGGCCGATGCCGCCCAGGCCGGCCTGGGCGGTGCCCCGGGTGGCCCTTCCGGTGCTTTCGGCGCTTCCGGTACTGGAGATTGGGCCTGTCGGCCGGTGGCGCCGGCGGAGGCGGCCGGCCTGCCGGCCGATTCGGTGACCGTGTTCGTGCAGTCCTTCGCGCCGCAGCCGCGAATGCTCGTCTTCGGGGCCATCGACTATGCCGCGGCTCTGGTCTCGATCGGGCGGTTCCTCGGATACCGGGTGACGGTCTGCGACGCCCGGCCGGTGTTCGCGACCACCCGTCGGTTCCCGGGCGCCGATGAAGTGGTTTGTGAATGGCCGGCCAGGTATCTGGAACGGGCCGCCGTCGACGAACGCACCGTGATCTGTGTGCTGACCCATGACCCGAAGTTCGACGTCCCGTTGCTGCGGGTGGCGCTGCGTTCGCGGGCGGGTTACGTCGGCGCGATGGGTTCGCGGCGCACCCATGCCGACCGGTTGGAGCGGCTGCGCGCGGACGGCCTGACCGATGCCGAGCTCGCCCGGATGCGTTCGCCCATCGGGCTTGATCTCGGTGGACGCACTCCGGAGGAGACGGCGGTGGCGATCGCCGCCGAGATCGTGCAGACCAGGTGGGGCGGCAGCGGGATGCCGCTGACCGTCTCGTCCGGGCGTATTCACGGACCGGCCGGCCTGCCCGCGTCGCCCGCGATATGACAGCCACCGGGCCGGGGTGCGGCGCCCCGTCCGGCCGCCCACCTGGGGGCGATTCCTGGTGCCCACGGGTGGTCCTGAGTCTTTTCCGTGGTCGCCGCTGGCCGGAGCTCCATTGCCGTGACGAACAGGCTTGACCTTGGCGAGTCGGTGCATAAACGGAAAGGTGCGGAGGTCGTCGGTGAGCCTTTTCGGTCGTCGCCTCTGGCCAGGTCCCGAGCGGCCAAGGCATCGGCGATCTGGAAAGGATCGGCGAGCTGGAAAATGCTCGGTCCGGTTTCGGTAATCCGGTTACAGTCGACCCTCCTCTCGTCTGCGTCGCTGGCCTTGTCTCAATGGCCTGGCCTGGCCTGGTCATTGGACTTTTTGTGTCGACTCGTCAAAGTCGGGCCTGCTTGCCAGCGGCAATGCGGAAGGCTCATTGATGGGCGATGCGTGCAAGCTGGAGTTCAGGAAGTTCCAAGCCTTCGGCAAGGCTCGTCCCAGCCGGCGCCGGCAGGCTGAGGAACCATGGGACGGGGACGACGGCCGGGGGCTGCGCCGCGAAAGCCAGGCACCCCGGACGCCGTTCCCCCACCAGAGCCGGCCAGGTCCCCGTCGGTCGTCCCCGGGACGCCGGTACCGACACCCGCCGCTCTCCCCTCGGCGACGTCGGCACCGGCAGGGACTTCAAACGCCACCGCGACGGCCCTGGTCCCGGCCGTCGCGGAATCGGCCCCGCCAGCCGCCAGCCCGACGGTCCCGCCGTCCGGCGCACCGCCGGTCCTGTCGTCCGGCGTCCCGGCGCCGCTGCGCGGCACCGGCGACTCGCCGGCCGCGCACGCCGAGGATGCGCCGGCCAGCGCCGCGCCGCCGGACCCCGCGAGCCCTGTCGCGCTGCCCGCTGGTGAGATCGCCGAGCTCATTCCCGCCGCGCGCGAGCCGCTGCCCGCCGCCCCGCGCCCAGACCGCGACCCGCTGGTCGAGATCGTCATTCCGGTCCACAACGAAGAGGTTGATCTCGGCCCGAACGTGCGCAGGCTGTACGCCTTCCTGGCTGGCGGCTTCCCCTACACCTTCCAGATCACGATCGCCGACAACGCGAGCACCGACCGGACCTGGGACCTCGCCCGGGAACTCGCCGGCCAGTTGCCCCGGGTCAGCGCGGCGCGGCTACCGGCGAAGGGCCGGGGGCGGGCGCTGCGGGCGACCTGGTCGGCGAGCCGAGCGTCCGTCGTCGCGTACATGGACGTCGACCTTTCGACGGACCTGGGCGCGCTGCTGCCGCTGGTCGCGCCGCTGGTCTCCGGCCACTCCGACCTGGCGATCGGCTCGCGGCTCGCGCCCGGAGCGCGGGTCATCCGCGGGCCGAGACGTGAAGTGATCTCCCGTGGCTACAACCTGCTGCTGCGGGCCGTGTTGCGGGTCAGATTCTCGGACGCCCAGTGCGGGTTCAAGGCCGCGCGCGCGGACGTCGCCCGCCGGCTGCTGCCGTACGTCGAGGACGGCGCCTGGTTCTTCGACACCGAGCTTCTTGTGCTCGCCGAGCGGTCCGGGCTGCGCATCCACGAGGTTCCCGTCGACTGGGTCGACGACTTGGACAGCCGGGTGTCGATCCTGCCCACCGCCGTCGCCGACCTGCGCGGAATCGGTCGCCTCGCCGCGGGTCTGCTGACCCGACGGCTTCCGGTCCGCGCCCTGCGCGCGGACTTCGCCCGCTCCGTCTCTTCCGGCCGGGAGGCCGGCGACGGGGCCCGCTCCGCTTCTTCCTCGTCCTCGATCAGTGGAGACCGGTTGATGACCACCGTCCCCGCCGCGGACAGCGGCGAGCGGCCCGAGGCGACCACCACTCGGCCGTTGAGCACCGCGCCGACGAGCGTGTCATCGGAGCCGGCGGCGCGGGATCGCGGGCTCGCGCCGGGCGATGGCGGACGCATCGGCTGGCGGGGCTGGCCGTCGCGGATCACCCGTGGCCAGCCGGGAGATCCGCGGTGGGTCCGGCCGGCGCTGCTCGCGCTGCTCGCCGGGACCGCCGTCCTCTATCTGTGGGACCTCGGCGCCACGGGATCCGGAAACAGCTTCTACGCGGCCGCGGTGCAGGCCGGCACGCTCAGCTGGAAGGCCATGTTCTTCGGCTCGCTGGACGCGTCGAACTACATCACCGTCGACAAACCGCCGGCCTCCCTGTGGATGATGGCGTTGTCCGGCCGGATCTTCGGCTTCTCCAGTTGGAGCCTGCTCGTGCCGGATGCGCTGTGCGGGGTCGCGAGCGTCTGGGTGCTGTACGCGTCCGTCCGGCGGGTGGCGGGGCCGGCCGCCGGCCTGCTTGCCGGGCTGCTGTGCGCGCTGACGCCGGTCGCGGCACTGATGTTCCGGTTCGACAACCCCGACGCGCTGCTCGTCCTGACGATGGTGCTCGGCGGGTACTTCGTGACGCGGGCGGTCGAGCGCGGCTCGTGGCGATGGCTCCTGCTCGCCGGGGTGGCGATCGGGTTCGGGTTCCTGACCAAGATGCTGCAGGCGTTCCTGGTGCTCCCGGCGTTCGCGCTGGTCTACCTGATCGCGGCGCCTCCGGCGTTCCTCCGCCGGGTCGGGCACGTGCTGGCTGGTGGCGTCGGCGTGGTTCTCGGTGCCGGCTGGTGGGTGGCGATCGTCCAGCTATGGCCGAGCGGGTCGCGGCCGTATGTCGGCGGTTCGCGCGATGACAGCGAGCTGGGACTGGCCTTCGGCTACAACGGCCTCGGCCGGATCTTCGGCGGTGACGGCAACCGTGGCGGCGGGCGGCCGGGCCGTGGGGCGGCGGACGCGCTGCGCGACGCGCTGACCGGAGGCGCGACCTCGCCCGGGTTCCCCGGCGGCGGCGCACGGGCCGGTTTCGGCGGTGGTCGCGGTTTCGGCGGTTTCGGCGGCCAGACCGGCATCGACCGGTTGTTCTCCGGCAGCTTCGGCGCACAGATCTCCTGGCTGCTGCCGGCGGCCCTGATCCTGCTGGTCGGCGGCCTGTGGGTGAGAAGTCGCGCGGTGCCGCGCGCGACCGCGGTGGCGCTCGCTGTCCCGTCCGGACTCCCGGATGCGTCGAGACTCGGACCGGGCGAACCCGCCTGGTCCGACGACTCGGCCGTGGCCGCGGACTCCGGTGGCAGGCCGACGTACCCGCCGCGGACCGACCTGACCCGGGCCGGGCTCCTGCTGTGGGGTGGCTGGCTGGTCGGCAGCGGGCTGGTCTTCAGCTACATGAAGGGGACCATCCACGAGTACTACTCGATCGCGCTCGCGCCGTCCGTCGGGGCGACCGTCGCGATCGGCGCCGCCGCGCTCTGGCGGGACCGGGAGAACCTGATCTCCCGGGTGCTCCTCGCGGCGAGCTTCGGGGTGAGCGGTTGGTGGGCCTACCGGCTGCTCGGCCGGATCGACTGGCAGAGCTGGCTACGGATGCCGGTGCTGATCGCGGGCATCCTCGCGGGGGCGCTCACCCTGCTCGCCATCTGGCGCCCGGCCTCCGAGGACGTCGACGCGCCGACCCGGCAGACCCCGACCGCGCAGACCCCGTCGCCGCGGACTCCAGCTCAGCAGATCCCGGCCCAGCAGACGTCGACGCCCCAGCCGGCACGGTGGGCCGGGCCGTCAGCGGGCGTGCTCGGCGGCCGCGCGCGGACCACGGTGGCGACGCTCGGGATCGCGGCGCTGGCCGGCATCGGCCTGCTCGGCGGGCCCGCGGCGTATGCCTTCGACACGGCCGGGACGCCGCACACCGGCGGGTCCCCGCTGGCCGGCCCGAGCGGCCGCGGCGGCGGCGCGTCCTTCGCGGCTGCCGCCCGCGCCCTGGCCGGCGCCACCGACCGCATCGGCGGCCAAGGCGGTCTGGGCGGTCAGTTCGGGGGGCGGGGCGGTGGCCGGTTCGGTGGCCAGGGCCCGGTTCGCGGTTCCGAACGTGACGGGTTCGGCGGTCAGTTCGGCGGCGGTGGCGAGCCGGCCGGTGGCGGAGCGGCGCCGAACGGAGGTACGGCTCGGGGTGGCGGCGGGTTCGGTGGGTTCGACGGAGGGTTCGGTGGGTTCGGCGGCCAGGGAACCACGGCGAACGCGGCGATCACTTCGCTGCTCCAGGAAGGGGCGTCCGGCTTTCGTTGGGTCGCCGCGGTCTCCAACTCCGAGTCCGCGGCGGCACTGGAGCTTGCCACGGGAGGCAAGCCGGTGATGGCCATCGGCGGCTTCTCCGGCACTGACCCGGCGATCACACTTGCCCGGTTCGAGCAGGACGTCGCCAGCGGGAAGATCCACTACTACGTGGGTGGCGGTGGCTTCGGCGGCGGACGCGGCGGTGGTGGCGGCGTGGGGAGCGAGATCTCCTCGTGGGTGCGGCAGCACTACGCGCCCGTCACCACCGGCGGTCAGACGATTTACGACCTCACGAAGCCGACGGGGGGTGGGACGGCCGCGTAACCAGCGGGCGGCGCGCCAGGGACACGCGCACACCAGGGGTGCGGCGGCCGGTCACAGGCGGTCTGTGGTCGGCTGTCGGCGTCTCGCGGGGGAGCTCCGCCGGACCGCGACCCATCGTCCGGTGTGGCAGGACACGGCAATGAAAACGGTCCCACTCGGATCTGGCGCCCGGCGCGTGGCGGTGCATACTTTGCGGCAACGCGGTGATCGACGGTCGGCCACGGGTGAGCAAACGGCCCGTGGGTGAGCCTGGACGGCCTCGTTGGCACGACCGGAGGATCTGAGGTCTCGATGCGCCGCTGCCCCCCAGGTGACCGACGCCCCGCTGGCCTGACACGCGGGAGGCGGCGTGCGGACGGGGTCCCTGCCGGATCGGCGAAGCCGATCTGGGAGGTCGTCTCGCCGGAGCGACGGGGTTCCTGCGGAATCGGCGACAGGGTTCCTGCCGGATCGGGGGACGGGGTCCCTCCGAGATCGACGAAGTCGATCTCAGAGGTCGTGATCTGGGAGGTCGGTGATTTCGGAGGTCGTGAGGCGAGGCTGGAGCACGCAGCCGACGGAGTGGCAGCTGTGGTACTGAACCGCGCGCGGACGGACAAACGCCGAGCACCGCGCTGGGAACGGCTGGGCGCGGTCGCCTTCCTTGCCCTGCTGCTCGGATCCGCATGTGGACAAGCCTCGGGCCCGGGGACCTCGCCGGCCGCCGTGACGGCTCGGGGCAACCTGGCCGTCAGCCATCCCACGGTCTGGGTGTGCCGGCCCGGGATGGTCGACGACAACTGTGCCACCAACCTGGACACGACCCTCGTCGGCCCGGTCGGCGTCACCGGCACCGACCCCTTTCAGGCGGCCGTGAACCCGCCCGTCGACTGCTTCTACGTCTACCCGACCGTGTCCGAGGTCGGGCTGGCCAACGCCCCGCTGAAGGCGACTAACACCGAGATCGCCATCGTCCGGGCGCAGGCGGCGCTCTTCGGCGCCGACTGCCGGGTGTTCGCCCCCGTCTACGAGCAGTATTCCGTCGTCTCCCGGCTGCAGGCGGGCGGCCCGTCGGACGCCTCCCGCCGGCTCGCCTTCGACGACGTCCAGTCCGCCTGGAACGACTACCTGCTCAATGACAATCACGGCCGGCCGGTGGCCCTGATCGGTGACGATCAGGGGGCTGAGATGCTGCTGCGCCTGTTGCACGACGAGATCGAGCCGGACGCGGCCCAGCGGGCGCTGCTCGTCTCCGCGATCCTGGTCGGCGCCGATGTCCGGGTGCGCCAGGGCGCCCTGACCGGTGGCGACCTCGCCCAGATCCCGGCGTGCCAGCGCCACGACCAGTTCGGCTGCGTCGTGGCCTACTCGGCCTACCAGGGGAAGCCTCCGGCGGACGCCCTCTTCGGCCAGCCGACCGCGCCCTCCCGCGGCGCGGCCGCCGCGGGCGGCACACACAACCTGCGGACGCTGTGCACGGACCCGGCGGCCCTTGGCGGCGGGCCGGCCACCCTGACGCCCTATCTGCCAACCGTCGGGCTGCTGCCCGACCCGGTCCTCGACGGCGACGCGTTTCCGGGGCTGGCGCCAGCCGCCCTGCCGAGCGCGCCGAGCGGCTTCGTGACGTACCCGAACTTCCTGTCGGCGAACTGCCGGCAGTCCGGCGCCCGCGCCTGGCTCGACATCACCGTCCAGCCGGCCTGGGCCGACGAACGGGCGCTGCCCGTGCTGGAATCGCCACCGAGCTGGGGCCTGCACTTTGACGAGTTCGCGCTCACCCTCGGTGACCTGGTGCGGCTGGTCGGCCGGCAGTCCGACGCATACGTGGCCGCCCACGGCCCTACCGTCGGGCCCAGCTGACCCGCGCCGGTTGGCGCCCTGGCCCGGCCGGCTGGCGTCCCGGCCGGCGCGTGCCAGGACCGGACCCGGGTAGGCCCGGGGTATTCCTATGCGAAGGTTCACCGCGCCTACCGACGACGAGGTGCGTTCTCTGCCGCACGAACTCGTGACGACCTGTAGACGAGGCTTGGACGAACGGTCTCGCGGCGCGTCCAGAGTGCCTGGTCCGCTGCGTACGGTGCGTCTCGATCTGTAGTACGAGCGAGTAAGAGTGCAACGACTATAGATTCCGGGCAGATGAGCGTGTGTTGCCGCGATCAGTCGCGGATGGCAGGGGAAGGGGAGACCTCGTGACCGCAGCGGACACCGCGGACCTCGTGCTTCGGATCGTTGTGGGGCTGACGATCGTGGCGCACGGCTACAACCACATCTTTGGTCCAGGCGGCATCCAGGGCACCGCAGGCTGGTTCGCGAGTATGGGCCTCAAGCCGGGCATCGTGCACGCCTGGGCGAGCGGTCTGATCGAACTGGCCGCCGGGTTCGGCCTGGCCGCCGGCTTCCTTACGCCGCTGAGCGCCGGAGCGATCATCGGGATCATGGTCGTCGCGGGGATCACCGCGCACCGCAAGAACGGCTTCTTCATCTTCAAGCCGGGCCAGGGCTACGAGTACGTCCTGATGATCGCGGTGGTCTGCGCGGCCATCGCGACCTTCGGGCCGGGCAAGGCCTCGATCGACCACCTGATCACTGTTGACGACAACCTGGACGGCTGGCTCGGCGGCCTCATCGCGGTGGCGATGGGCGTCCTGGGTTCGGCTGGCCTGCTCGGCAGCTCGTGGCGCCCAGAGGCACCGAAGCCCACCACCCCCGCCTCCCAGGAAGCCGCCAAGCAGGACGCTTGAGCCGCGACAGGTCATAGTGCGGGCCCGGCCGCGGGCCCGCACTGGGCCCGCGGCTGGCGGAGCGGGTCGCTGCAGTGGCCCGGGCGGGCCGGTCGTCAGTCCGTGTCGGGCTCGGTGCCGCCGGGGCGGCCGACGGGGTGCGCGTCGACGACCCGGTTGAGCAGGCCGACGAGGGTCAGCCGCTCCTCGTCGGACAGCGACGCGAGCAGTTCCTCGTTCATCTGCTGCGAGCGCGTGGCCACCTCGGCGTGGGTGCTCTCGCCGCGGACGGTCAGCCGTAGCACGTTGCGCCGGCCGTCGTGCGGGTCGCGAACCCGGCGGATCAGGCCGCGCTGCACGAGCCGGGCTACCACGTCCGCCACGGTTGACCGGTCGAGGCAGGCCCGCTCGCCCAGCGTGCGCTGGTCGATGTCCGGCGCGGCCCGCAGACTGTTCAGCACGACGAACTGCGGCGGTGTCGTTTCGGTCGAGACCGACGCCGTCCATAGCTGGTGGATGACCTGCTGCAGACGGCGAGCAAGGTGTCCCGGGTTCGCGGACAGGTCCGCCGCGCCATCGACGGCGGTTCCGGACGGTGCCGACACGGTGGTCCGTCCACCATTCCCTGTCGAATGGTCGGGAAGTGTATGCGTGTTCAGGGTCTGCGTCCGTTCACGTCGGGCGCGGGAAGGTGCGCGCAGCTGCCGGGGACATCGAGGGGCCTGGACATCGAAGGGCACTGGACATCGAGGGGCCGGGAGTCGAAGCCGAGTGGTAAGGAGGCTCCTCAGACTGACGAAGGAGCCGGCGCGGCTTGGGCATCGGTGGTACTGGTTCCGTGGTCTGGGGCCGCCAGCCCGTGAGCGTGATGGGTTGAGATCATAATCATCCGCATCGGGCGCTGCTGTCGTGGAATCGCCAGACAAGTACGGTCGCGTCCCGTCCAGAACCGACACGTCGAGCCGAAAAAGTACCGACATCGGCTTTCCTTGCCCAGGTTGTCATACTCGCGCCGGATTTGACACCCAGTGTGGTCCCCACTGCGCCGGACAACCGCGGCGCATGCGCGCGCCGACCGAGGCGTTCGATGCCCGACTGTCCTTGTGCTTCGGACCGATCCGACTGGCCCGATGGCGGTGCCATCGAAAGCGCCGATCAAGCGGCGACGTCCGGATCACACCTTGCGTCCTCGTCCGCCGGACGGCGCCGCGTTCGCCAGAGCTGGTCGGATGTGTGGGAGCGCCCGGGCGATCGGGCGAGTGGCGGAGATCTGGCGGCTCAGGTCCCGCCGCGCCGCTCTCCGACGGCGCTGTTCCGGGCCGGCCGTGCTTTGCCGGCACCCGTCCGGGTAAGTGCTCCCGGTCCGGTTCGCGCGGCGGGCCGGGCCGGTGGATTCGCGCGATCATGGTCCGCGTCCGGACCAGGCGGCCAGGCCGTGCGGACCAGACGCCCGGGCTCCGGGGGCCGACAGCGCGGGCGGGGCATGCGGGGCCGGCACCGTCAGCCGGGAAACGCAGCCTGGGAACCAGCACGACGACCGTCCGGAGCCAGCACGGGCCAGCACGATGACAGGCCAGGCAGAAGGCCAGGCACCACGTGACGGGAGCAGCCGATGGACCGAGGCAGCGCCAAGCACGGCCCGCAACTCGACGAGGCGATGGCCGACGAGGTGCGCGACTACGTCCGCGCACGCCGGGCGACCCACGCCGTCGAGTGGAGGTCACCCGAGCCGTTGACGGACGAACTGCCGCCGGCCTGGGACCGCCGGGACGGGATGGGCCGCGGGAGCGCCCCGCGCGGGATGAGCCTCAGCGACGTGGAGGAACGTTCCGAGCTCGCCCGCTGGCTTGGCCGGGCCGTGTTCCCGGCCGACCGCGACGAGGTCATGGATCACCTACGCCATCAGAACGCCCCTGACCACGTCATCGAGGAGATCCGGCAGGCTCCGAAGCATGGCCGCTTCGGCTCCGTCGGAGAACTGTGGCGCGCCGTGCACAGCGGCGCCCACGTGGAGAAGGCGCGGTACTGACACGCAGGAGGCGGCGTGCGGAGGTCTCGCCGGAGCGCGCGGCCGACGGAGTGGCAGCCGTGGTACTTGCCCTTTCTCCCCGCGCACTGGAGCAGGGCGTCCGGCCTGGCCAACGGCGTCCGGACGCCGCCGTCCGCCCGGGCGCCAGGCTCCCTCGAACCGGGGGAGCCTGGCCCGGGCGGTGTGAGCAGGATGAAGGTCCTTCGCTCGTCTTACTCGGGCGACGGCGGGCAGGAGCGCCCCATGGACCGCCGCGACGCCACTGTGCGCGACCCTCGGCCGGGCCGCCGGCCCTTTCCGGCCCGTCAGCCGACGACCTCCAGAACCCCGACTACCTCCGTCCCGACCGCGTCCCGAGTACGAGCCGGCCGAGCCCCTGCGGGCTCTGCGGGGCAGGTTCGGGCGACGGGCGTCGAGCGGCGGCCTGCCGGCGGCTTCCAGCCCAGGCGGCGGCCCCGGCGAACCGGCTCGTGGGCGTGGCCGGAGGCCCAGCAGGTGCCCTGGCGGGAGGGCGGCGTGCGCGGGCTGGCCATCGTGTGCCTGGTGCTGGCCACGGTCGTCCTGGTCCTGTCCTGGCTGGTCGGGAGCCTCGGCGTGCTGGCCCTCGGCGCGGTCGTCGGGCTGTGGGGACTGTGCGTGGCCGGATGGGCGATCCTGGGGCGGCCCGGGGTCGACTGGACGGTGCCGACGCGCCGGATGCTCGCCGGCTGCGCGCGGGCGGAGCCGCTTGAGGAGCCGGCGACCGGGGTTCGCCGCCCTGACACCTGGACACGCTGGAGGCGGCGTGTGGAGGTCTCGCCGGAGCGGAGCGAGGGCGAGGCGGGAGCATGCAGCCGACGGAGTGGCAGCGGTGGTGATGAGCCCGCGAGGGGCCCGCTACCCGCCGGATGGGCCCGACCCGGAGTCGGAGACCCAGCCGGACGGTCGGGTCACGGGGCGCGCGGACCGCGAGCCGGCGACGAAACATTGCGAGCACGGAAGGTAACAGGAATAGCTGGCGAATGACCGGGTAGACATCCTGGCATGGGTGCGACGAGTGAAAACGGCCGGCGACCCGGTTCTGGTGGTTTGTTTGACACTCTCGCCGCTGGCCTGGAGCAGGCGGAGCGTGAGCAGACCCTCAATCTGATCCGGCAGCGCCTTTTCGCGGACAGGGCGGCGGCGGCCGCCGGGCAGCGGGAGCGACAGGTCGATGTGGGCACCCGCACCCGTGCGCGCCGCCGCCGCGATCACGCCGACGGCTCCGGTCCGGCTCGCAGTCACGCCGCTTCTTCTGGCGGCCGCGCCCGACCTGACCAGCCGAAACGCGAAAGCTGACGGAACGGAAGATCCGGCCGTACCCCGTGCCTCACCGGCGGCGCTCCGGTGTCTCCGAGTAGGAAAGGACGGCCCGAAAAGGTCGGCGGCGGGCCTGTTCGGCGTCGTTAAGCAGATTGAGCCTTTTCATCGTCGCCTCCAGACAGGTCCCACGCGGCCGAGGTCTCGGTTAGCGGTAAAAGGCTCATCGTCGGGCCCGGACCGGAGGGCGGGAAATCTCGCGGCGGGCTTGACCGGAATTCCCTAGGGAGCTCCAGGTCTCGTGAGCACGTGTTCGCTCCGCGGCAGCCGACGAATCCGCCGCCCGGGTTTCGCGCCGTCATGGCGGGCGGCCCGGACGGAGGTCCGAAGAAGCGGGCGCGGTGCGGGCCGGTGGCTCAGCGGATCGGCGCCCAGCCAGGCGGGTGTGCCCCCAGCGAGCTGGGCGGGCGGTCGTAGTCGCGGCTCACGCCGCCGACGAGGCCGGGCGCGGCGATGTAGGACAGCTGGCCGAACTCGCTGCGCATCGTGCGCCGCAACTCCTCGACGTCGATGTCCGTCAGCTCGGGCAGGCCAAGGGTGTCCCGGCGGCCCAGCCCGGTGAGCCAGCGGCTCGTCTGCGCGAGCGAGAGTCGGACCTGCCAGCTGCCGCCCAGCCGCTCCCGGCGAGCGAGCGCAGCCAGCACGCCGTAAGCGGCGAACTGGCCGGTCGCATGACTCAGCGCCCAGGCGGGCAGCGGGACCGGACGGTCCTCGCCGCGCGCCTGGGCGGTTTCCATCGCGAGGCCGGAGGCCGTCTGCACCAGCCCGTCGAAGCCGCGCAGTCCGCTCCACGGCCCGAGCCGGCCGTAGGCGCTGATCGTCACGCAGACGATCCCTGGGCGCAGCCTCGCGACCTCCTCCGGCCCGAACCCAAGCCGCTCCAGCGCCTTCGGGCGGCTTGCCTGGACGACGACGTCCGCCGTGGCGATCAGTTCCCGCAGCCGACGGGCGTCCGTGGCCAGCCGCAGGTTGAGGAAGGCGCCGCGCTTGCCGAAGCCGGTGTCGATCATCAGCGTCTGGCTGTCCGGCAGGTGTGCCGCGCCAACCCGCAGTACATCCGCCCCGAACGAAGCGAGAACCCGGCCGCAGACGGGCCCGGCGACCACCCGCGTCAGATCCAGCACCCGCAGCCCGGCGGCCGGCCGTGCCGGCGAGGCCACGGCCTGCGCCTGCGCGGACAGCGCCTGGGCCGGCAGGCCGGGCGCCCTCGTCCCGCGCGACGGGGCCACCGCCGACGGTCCGCTCGGCGGCTCACCTTCCTCGACCTGCTCGATCTCGATCAGTGGCAGCCCGGCGACCGCTCGCCCGGCCGGGTGGCTCCACCATTCCCGCTCGTCACGGGCCATCACGGCGCACATGCCCATCGAGCGCAGCTCGGCCTCGAGATCCACCGCGTCGTGCCGCGCGATGGCCGTGGCGACCGCCGACCGCTCCGCATGGGTGCCAAGCAGCTCGAGCACACCCGAGCGCAGGTGCGGCAGGCCGAAGTACACGTGGATCCAGCGTCCGTCGGCGGTCTGGTAGTAGTCGGAAAGCGGATCCGACGGGCTCGGCGCGGGCTGTCCGCCGATCCGCAGCAGCTGCTCGCCGCGGAACGCGGCGGCGGCGTGCCGGGTATCCACGCTGACGGGCAGGCAGTCATCCCCCGACCGTGCCGCCCACAGCAGCGCGGCGCCGTGCGCGGCAGCGGCGACGGCGACCGTCGCGGCCGCCGTCACCCGATAGAGGCTCGGCAGCACGTCCGTCGGCCCGGTCACGGTCAGGCGCGCCGCAGCACGCGCGTCCCCGATCAGCCGCGCGAACTCGGTGATGATCCCGGCGCGCTCGCGCCTCTCGTCCCCGCCCGGCTCCGCGCGAGTCGCGCCCGCCGCGCCACGGTCATTCGCCGCCGCGGCGCTGGTGGTGACTGCGTCCTGCGGGGCTGCGTTGTCCTCCGCGACTGCGTCGTCCTGCGGGACCGGGTCGTGCGCGGCGGCACTGTCTCCGGCGACACTCCTCCTGGCCGCGTCGTTTCTGGCAGCGTTGGCCGCACTGTCTCTGGCGGCGCTGTCGGCAGCGTCAGTGTCTGGCACGCCACTGTCGGCATGGGCACTGCCGGCTTCGATGCTCCCGGGAGCGCTCGCCGTGGCGAGAGGGTCAGCCGGCCGTGCGCGGGCCGCGGGGACCGCGGCGGCGTCCACGGGCCTGCCCCGCGGGCTGTGATCTTTGGGTCGCGTTGGGTTGTGTGGCTGGTCTGCCATGTCTCCGTCCGCCTTGACGCCCGTGAGTTGCTCCCGGCCGCGAAGTCTGATGCGCAACGTGCCCGGTCTGCGACTCTCAGCATCGCATTTGCGGATCGGTGGCCGGCGCGACGCCCCAGCCGGGGCAGCTCTGACGTGGAATGACACGCCTAGCGCCCATCCCGCAGGTCCGACCGGAGCGCCGGACAACCGCGGCTCGGTTCCCTATCCTCGGGGCATGGCTCGTTACGACTACCGCTGCCGGGTCTGCGACTCCTCGTTCGAGGTCAGCCGCGGCATCACCGAGGACGCGCCGTCGGCCGGGGTGGCCTGCCCCGCCGGGCACCTGGAAACCTCGCGCGTTTTCTCGGCGATCGCGGTCAGCCGCGGCGCGTCCATGCCGGCGGGCGCGGCCGCGCCGGTCGGCGGTGGCGGCTGCTGCGGCGGAGCCTGCGGCTGCGGCTGACCCGCGGTCCGAGCGGGCTCCCGACGCCCAGGCGTCCCGGCGGCAGCCCGCCACCCAACGGTGGGTCACGGCGACCCGGATCTGACGTTTCGTGACATCGGTGAGCTGGTGTTGCTGGGCGGGCGGCCCAGGCCGTGCTTTGTTGCCGGATGTGTACCGAAAACGCCGAGAATGTTTCCTCTGCGTTACACAACCTCAACTGACCTACCCGTCCGGGCCCTGGTTGGCTAGGTTTCCGCCAACTCGGCGCGGGCTGCGCCAGGGAGCCGGAGTTCTTCCCGTGTCCCCGGCCGCGTGCGTTGAGAGCAGGGGAGACCGCAGCGGTTCCGATCACCATGACCGGGAACCGCCTCCGTGCCTTTGGGGCGGCCGGCCACGCTGGGCGATGGGCGCGGTGCGGCGGGGTTCGCGGCCTTGGGGTCGTGCCGGCAGACGTAGGAGGAAGTTGATGGAAAGGCGCAGGCTCCTGGGGGCCCTGGCGCTCGCGTCGGCGGTCACGCTGACCGCGGCCGCCTGCGGCAGCAGCGGCAGCGGCGGCTCGTCCGGCGGCAAGAAGGAGTACACACTCGGCTTCCAGGGTCCGCTGTCCGGCGACAACCAGCAGCTGGGCATCAACGGCCTGGACGGCGTGAAGACCGCGATCGCCGAGGCGAACGCGGACTCGTCGCTGCCGTTCACCCTCAAGCTCGTCCAGTCCGACGACCAGGGTGACCCGGCCGTCGCGCCTACCGCGGCGCAGAAGCTGATCGACAACTCGAAGGTCATCGCGCTCGTCGGCCCGATGTTCTCCGGCGCGACCAAGGCCAGCGAGGGCGCCTTCACCCAGGCCAACCTGCTGTCCGTCAGCCCGTCTGCGACCAACCCGACGCTGACCACCCTCGGCTTCAAGACCTTCTACCGGGTCATCGCGCCCGACACCGGCCAGGGCAAGGCCGCCGCCGACTACATCTCCAAGGTCCTCAAGCCGGCCAGCGTGTACTCGCTGGACGACGCCTCCGAATACGGCACCGGCCTGTCCAAGGCGATCGAGGGCGAGCTCACCGCGAACGGCACCAAGTTCACGCATGACTCGATCAACCCGACCAAGGACTACACGGCCGAGGCCACGAAGATCGTCGCCGCCAAGCCGGACGTCCTTTACTACGAGGGCTACTACGCCGAGTTCGCGCTGCTGAGCAAGGCGCTCAAGAGCGCCGGCTTCACCGGCAAGATCCTGTCCGGGGACGGCTCACTCGACCAGAAGTACATCGACCAGGCCGGCGCCGCCAACGCCGAGGGCGCCCTCATCAGCTGCCCGTGCCTGCTGGCCGGCTCGGACCCGAACGCGGCCTCGTTCGTGACCTCGTACGAGAAGACCAACCCCGGCCAGCAGCCGGGTACCTACTCGGCCGAGGCGTACGACGCAACCAACGCGATCATCTCGGTGCTCAAGGCGCAGGGCTCGAGTGCCACCCGCGAGTCCGTCGCGTCGGCCTTCGGCAAGATCGACATCAAGGGCCTGACCAAGCAGATCAAGTTCACGCCCACCGGTGAGGTCACCGACGCGTCGTTCTACATCTATCAGGTGAAGGGCGGCAAGCTGACCGTCCTCGGCCCGACGTCGAAGCTGATCGGCGGCTGACCCAGCAGAGTCCGCTGGCCGCGTGGCGCCTCGCGCGTCACGCGGCCGGACCCGGCCCGCGGCCCGCAGTCCGGCCGCGGGCCGCCGCATTCCGACGCCGCATTCCGAGCGGCCAAGCATGACGTCGCCCTGACGCGGCGATGGGACTCCGAGCCCGTCCGCGTCAGGCTGTGACGGAGCCTTTCCAGTCACCGACCCTGGCCCGAGCGGCCGAGGTCTCGGTGAGATGGCGACGGCTCGCCGACCTCGCCTCGAGACGTGCGACCATGCTCCGTCGCGGCCTCGGCGGCGGACCACCTTCGACAAGGCGGATGCATGGGCTTCGTGCACCAGTTCTGGCAGCTAACCATCGACGGGCTGATGTCGGGCTCGTTGTATGCCGTCATCGCGCTCGGCTACACGCTGGTGTACGGCGTCCTGCAACTTATCAACTTCGCGCACAGCGAGGTCTTCATGCTCGGTGCGTTCGGCGGCCTGTTCGCGGCCCGGCCGATCATCGACCAGTACAGCCACACGCCGTCGGGGATGGCGTCGGTCGGCATCGTGCTGGTCGGGCTGATCGCCGGCGCGGCGGCCGGCGCGCTCGCCGCGTTCACGCTGGAGCGGGTCGCCTACCGACCGCTGCGCAAGCGCAACGCCCCCCGGCTCGCCTACCTGATCAGCGCGATCGGCGCCTCGCTGTTCGCGGTGAATCTGGCCGGCAAGCTCTGGGGCCACCAGAACGTCCCGCTGCCGCCGGCCTTCACGAACGGCGTCGTGTTCCACGTCTTCTCGGCGAGGGTGAACACCCAGACGCTGGTCATCATCACG
>Ga0068863_100001213_pt1 | contig 25777 bp, 28 predicted proteins | sample KBSSwiS62_FD_66596 | JGI IMG/M metagenome (GOLD analysis project Ga0068863, IMG submission 66596) | Switchgrass rhizosphere microbial communities from Kellogg Biological Station, Michigan, USA - KBS Switchgrass S6-2 | ecosystem: Host-associated > Plants > Roots > Rhizosphere > Soil ... | reverse complement strand
CGTTTCAACAGCCTTATGCCCGAGTAGTGCCAATCGAAATTGGTGCCGCTTGTGTAAAAACGCGCTAGTGTTCATAAGAATTTCGATGTGAAATTTCGGAGCAGGGACTGGCCCTGCTCCATGTGTTTGTCACTTCTAGAGTGAGGCGCTCAGGGGAGCAGTCGCGAAGTTCACGTTGAATCTCGCACACCAGATTGTGACCGCCTGGTACTTCTTGAGATCGACGTTACCAGGCACGTCGTAGTTCTGATCTCCAACATTGCCCTTCATCGATCCCAGGTCGATATAGCCTGCCTTCTTCACGGTGGCATCGTCTGTGGCGTCGCTAGCGGCCACGAGGTATACGTGGACGTCAGGGCCGTTTGAAGTCATGAAATTCGTGAGACGCAGCACGCGCTTGCCCTCCACATCGAAGATCGCCGCGTTTCCATGAGTCTCGTGGGCGTATCCCTTGAAGTCTCCCGAAGCAAGCGCCCGAGGCGCTGGCGTTGCGCTGCTCGAATTCGCTGCAGCAGACGCGATTGGGAAACCTTCAGATACGGACTTATTGACGAAAAGTAGTTCGGGACGAAAGGCATACCACGCTAAAGCCACGACGATCACCCCAGCCCCAATCCAAACCTTTTTCTTCATCGCACTTTTCTCCTTTGCTGGACCTCTTGAACTGAAGCCAACACGGATTAGTCAACGAAAGTTGCTTTGCGTTACAGTGCGGATTGAGGGATTGGAAGGCTCGAGGAACTATAGTTCTAACGCCAGGGGAATTTCACAAACATGTCCCTCGCATCATCGGAAGGCGTTCTTTGGCGTGCAATGCCCGCAATTCAGCAAGAGTAAAGTCTTCGGTGAACCAGCCCGTCACGGAGTCCCGTAACCAAATCACGACAGACATGACGTTTCTCCCTTCTCCTAACCGAATGTGAAGTCAAGAGCCTGGACGCCTCGATCGAGGAATTCGATCTCAAACGTTCGGTCTACGATTGCACCCTTTTGCCGGATGAGCTGATAGAGTCGCGGCTCTCGAATTTCGCCGGTGCCGTCAAGAGCGGAATCAGATCCACGATTTTCGCCAGGGGCAGCGCCATCCAGGGTCACTTTAAAACGGACGGGCTTACCGTCTTTTGTTGGTGCCAAAACCAAGTGCAGGTCGCGGCTGTGGAACCGGAACACAATCTTGCCCGGCGCTGCCTGGAGCACGGCGGCCTCGGAACCGACATTCCATGATCCGCTCAAGCCCCATTGATTCAAGGAAGGGCTTGCGGGAGCGCTGTACGTCTTTCGTGAGTCTCGGGCCAATCGTTCCGGCGAGGCGAAATTCCGGGCCTGACCATATCCGATATATGTTTCAGGAGATCGCTGATCAATCCAGTCCGGGGCAGCCTCGATTCCAACCCCGGCTACGCTGGTTGTACCGGAATCGAGGCCAGTCGCTCCGTTTTCCTTCAGGAGCGTCTGGATGTTGCGCTCGATTTCGGCGTAATCCTCCTCGCCGGAATGCAGAAAACGAATTTGTCCTTTTGCGTCGATGAGGTATTGCGCCGGCCACGCTTCGTTATGAAACGCTTGCCAAATGCTGTAGTCGCTGTCGATGGCAACCGGAAAGGAGATATTGAAAGTCCGCGTCGCCCACTCGACCCTGGGACGTTCGTGTTCAAACGAGAATTCCGGCGTATGCACGCCGATCACGACCAGTCCCGCATCCTTGTACTTCGCCGCCCAGCTCTTGACGTACGGCATAGGACGCAGCGAGTTGATACACGTGTACGTCCAGAAATTTACCAGCACGACCTTGCCGCGCAACGACTTTGTGTTGAGCGCGCCGGAGTTGATCCAGCCGACGGCCCCGCCCAGATCAGGCATGGACGCCGGCCCCTGGCTCTGCGAGAAAGCCAAGACCCCAACGAGCCCGGATGCTATAGCGATGACGCCGATTTTGAGGTTCATCGATTTTCCCCGATACCGCCTCTACGAACTGCTGTCCGCCCTCGATGTCGTACCTTGCTTAGCGCACAGCGTGGAATCGAGATATGGCGCAGCGGTTTGGTAGAGTTTATTTGTTGCCTGCAGTACATGCACTATTAACGAATCCGCGAATGCTATGCTTCTGCGAGTCGGTCTCCTTCGCGATCTCCGCGAGAGTCGCGCCTTCCTTGCGCTTCATCAGATCGAGAACCTTCTCAGCCTTGCTTTCCGGATCTCGGCCGCGCTCATGTCCAATACGGCGTAGCTTGTCATCGACAGTGCCCAAGAACTAAGGAGATCCTCACCTCGAGGGGCGAGTATACTGGCGGCCTTATGCCGATTCTCATTGGTCTCATACTGGGCCTCGCCGCCTGGTTCGTCGTCCGCGTGGTGATCGCGGGCATCTACACCATCGATCAAAACGAACGTGCTGTGAAAACAGTCTTCGGGCGGGCGCAGCGCGTTGAGGGGAATCGGACGACTATAGACGATCCAATTGCCGAACAACTGCGTCCCGACGAGCGCCAGCGCTACATCTATCCACAGGTGCGCGTCATTCCACCGGGCGGTCCGTATTTCAAGATGCCCTGGGAGAAGATCCACAAGGTGTCCATTGCTACCACGACGATGAACATGGCGGTTGACCTGGAAGACGCGACGGCCAACAACAACGGATCAATCCTCGAAGCTGTAACCAAAGATCAGCTCAATACAGGCCTCACGGGACAGATCCGTTATCGCGTCAGCGAGTCGAACCTCTACGCCTATCTGTTCGGTATCAAGCGCCCGATGGTTCATGTGATGGCGTACTTCGTGTCGGTGCTGCGACAGAGGATCGCCAACTTCGAAGCCAAACCCATTGTTCCGCCGGCATCGCCAGACCCTGCGGCACCGGCATCACCTGTCGGATCGGCGTCGCAGGCAACGGAGGTGATGGGCGTGTCTATCAACGATCTCCGCAAGAACCTTCGCGATCTGAACGAGTACATGGACAAGGAGTGTGGTTCGACTACGGCGCGTTACGGCGTACTGTTCGATGCATCGCTGATTACAGGAATCGACCCGCCAGCAGAGGTCGAATCGGCGCTGGCAGCGATCAATACCGCCTACAACCAGGTGTCGAGCGACATCAGCCTGGCGCACGCCGGAGCGGATCAAAAGATTGTCCAGTCCAAGCGCGCCGTGGAGATTGAAACGCTCAAGGCGCAGGCAGAGGTAGAACCCATCCGAATGATGGCGAACGAACTCTCGAACCTGAAGAAGCAGGGGCCAAACGTGCTGACCGCCTATGTGAGGAACGTGAAGCTGGCTCTGCCCGCGAAAGCCCACCAGATCTTTTTGGAGGGGCGTCGATGATCGGGACACTGACAGCTTTCGCGGTGATTTTCTTCGGGATGCTCATCCTGGAACCGATTATTCTCGGAGCGGCTCGGCTCTTCGGTTTGTACACGGTTGTCGGAGAGCGCACCTGCCGCGTCTACGTGCTTTTCGGCAAAGTGATTGGAACTATCGACGAGCCGGGTTGCTATTTTCTCCCCGGAAGACTTGGTCCTCGCGCATTCATCGTGAACCTGCTGGGGCAGTGTCATGTGCTCGACTTGCGCCTCAATCAGGAATACCTGCGCAGCCAGCCCGTCAATTCCGAAGAAGGCGCGCCAATGGGAATCGGCATCTGGTATGAAATGCAGATCAGCGATCCGGTGTCGTTCTTGTTCAAAAATACTGATCCGCGAGGATCTCTTCGCGCCAACGTCAGCAACGCCACAGTGCGCTGCCTCAGTAACATGCCACTCGGGGAAATGCTGGAAACCCGACACAAGATGAGTCAGACCGTGCGTGCGGAGGTTTCGGAGAAGTCGCAGGCGTGGGGTTACACGCTAGGGTCGGTCTACATCCGGAAGGTTCATTTCCGGGATAAGGGAATGATTCGTCAGATCGAGGAGAAGGTCGTGAACCGATTGCGTCAGGTGACGTCGGCGATCAGACAGGATGGCGCAAACCAGGTGAGCATTATCACAAGTTCAGCAGAGCGCCAGGCCGCAGTCGCATTCGCACAGGCAGCGGTGATCCGTCCAAACATGATTGGTTCGGCTTTGCGCGAAATTTCCGGAGACCCAGACGTCTCCGACGCGCTGTTCGATATTCTCGAAACGCAGAAGACACTGGAGAGCAAGGCCCGGCTCACGCTGTTTGTCGATGGAGCGAAAGACCGTCTGCTTGCGGATCTGCTTGCCGCTGACGAGCCGAGCGGGATCGCACCCGCAGGATCTGCCACAGGTTGAACCTTCGGCACGGGAGTGTAAGGAGTCGGGAAACCAGCTGGAGTGGAGGCTCAGGTTCCTCGCAGTTACGGCACCCGGAAATCGGAACGATCCAACCCGTCACGGATGCGAACGGCCATTTCGAGAGCATCCGCCTGATCGTCACAGATCGCGTTCCACTGCGTTGCCTCAAAGAGTCTGTAGAAGCCTCCATCGTAGTCCGTAATTCTCCCATCCTGGCGAGTAGCCGCTCGCTTCGCGCAAACGTTGAGACTGGGCCGCAACAGAACAAAATGCAGGGGAAGGTCCTTTGCGATCTTGCGTGCTGTGTCAACGAAATCCGGCGGAATTGAAAAATCAACAATCACCTGGTAGCCCTCTTTTGCCAGCGGCACGGCAGCCGCGGTCATGGATCTCATCATGTACCGAAACTGTTCACGCCGAGTGTGTGTGTCGCGCGTTGAAAAAAGACCAAAACGTATCCCCCTCAATATAGAAGACCGGCGGAGGCAGCAAGGTGATCAATTGGCGCGCAACTGCTGTCTTGCCCGACCCAATGGGGCCAGAGAGGAGGATGACGCTCATCGCTGCGATCTTAACACGACGTTTAGAGCCGCAGCCTTGTGGAGCAGCGGGCGTATTGTCGGCAATCCGGGAAGGTGACTCGATGGCTTCTCTTGTTTTCTGTCGCAGGTCGGAGTCCGCTGGAATCATTCCGACGAAGAGTGAAGTCTCGGAGGACGGCACCGGCCGGGGCAAATAATATGAGTGACCAGCAGCGAACGGGACGCGGCCTCGCGTCCATCAAGTTGGAATGAAAGCCATTCCTGCGGCAAGCTTGGAGGAGGCGACGCCAAGTAAAGAATCGGCAGGAGAGGGACATCTTCGACTAGCGAGACAGGGCGGCATTGACTCTCGCATACTAGCGAGAGTCGTATTCAACGCTGATCCGATAGAGTCGTACCCGAAAAGATAGAGGAACTAGTGACGAGTCGTCTTAACTGATTGAAACCGCAAAGCGTGGCGGGCCATGGACCTGGCCCGCGAGTTGCCTCATGCGAGCGTTATGCTGATTTGGGTCGGAAGCCATTTGAGAACGTCATTGCGTGAAGAGCTTGTCTGCCGGCCTGGCTGCCACGATAGTCTTGTTGCTTCCTTTTCGACTTGGTGCCTGGAACAAGGCCGTACATCCGCCTGGCCGGACGATATCAAGAATGACCATGGTTCTCTGGCGCAGACCTTCCGCCAACTGCAGCCTGGATTCAGTACAGCGACGAGCGATTCTTTGTCTAAAGCGTCTCTGAAAACGGAAACATTCAGGGACAAAGCGATCCCCAGACCAAACCAGCGGTGAATACGAAATTGTTACCCTTCCAGCGCCGCATTGGCAGCTTCACCGGCTTCACCGATTGGTATGTACGAAGGATTTAGTTGTGCAATGTAGCGTTCAAACTTCAACAAAGTTCACACTTTGCTGATGGTTTGCTCACTTTACCAAGGGGCCTCCGCTGAAAGCTCTTTTGCCCCCTTTAAAGGTGCGCCATTAGTTCTTAATCTGTGCGAGAGAGTCCGCAATTTGAGGAATGCGCAATCAAACGTAGCACGCAGTTCACACAAAACTTGGAGGCTTTCTGATGAAGTTGAAGAGCGTTGTAATTTTCGGGAGCGTTCTGGGTGTCGTGGTCGTCGTTTCTGTCGTCTTGTTTCTTACTGCCATTTGGTCGAGTCAGGGAAGTTCCTATGTTCCGAACGAGGTTAGGGATTCGAAGTCGTGTGTTGCCGGCGGTAATCGGGGCGTAACCTTCGAGAATGAGAAAAGGCGGACGATAACTGTGGCGGCGTGGATCCTTGGCGTTCGCGAAGGCTTGTATGCGAGCTGGGTGAAGCAAGTCCGCGATGGCACGAAAGACGTCGATGCAGCAGGTATGAAGGAGTGGCTTGATTTTTCCCGAGGGCGGGCTGCCGCCGCAGATGAGTCCGCAGCGCGCATGGCTCAAACCCTTCGCGTCGATAGGCCGATGCCGTTCTCACCTACATCGCTTCTGGCCGGACTAAATGAATTCAGGACGTCCGTTGAGAGCGAAACACAGCCTACAGCTCAAGGCCTCGCCGCAGCCTATAGTCCGGAGATTTGCGAGGTCTACAAGATGGGCATGTATTGGGGCTTTTCCATACCGTTTCGTATGGCGGCTCCGAACGATTCTAATGCCTTTGCTCCTGAGATTGGCTATTACGCGGACAAGGTTGGTCTACCACCTCAGTTACGGCAGGCGTTGACTGAACCAAGTTTGACCGACGCGAGCCCTGAGCAGGCTTTCGAAAACTCGGAGCAGCTCTCACGTCGAATAGCGGAATTTTGGAATATGCAATGAGAGGTTTTACCACCCCACGTGCAATCCGTGCTTCTTAGGCTTCCCGGCCTAATACTCTTGCTGCTGCTTATCGCGGGAGTCCTGACGTACCCGCTGGCGTTCTTGTTGCTTTGGTTCTATCGGTGTGCAATCAAGGCCAGGATGGGACGGATTTCTGTGCCGACCGCCGCAGCACTGCCTGATCCGCCGTTGCTCGACAACATTAAATCGGCGCAACAGCGGTCAGCCGCGTTGCACGCATTAGTCGGCTGTCTCATCGCCGTCTATCTGGCATGGTTAACCATGGCGGGGTCTGTCATAGATGGTACCCTCGCGCAATTTGTTGTCGTTACTGCAACGTTGGCCTGGCCGGCAGTTCTGTCCGTTGTGCTCGCCGCAGGGTTATCGCGGCGCCAGCGATGGCTAATGCTCGTTGGTGCGGCGGCCGGCTATACATTGCTATTTGTGCTTTTGAGCGTTGGGCTTACAGGCGAAGCACTAGCAAACGCTGGCGTTTTGTGGCTGGGGATGAATCTGCCGGTGACACTTTTCCTTGCGACTTTTCTCACCCGTCGAATACGCGCCGTCGGACCGATAGTTCTGCTGATTAACTTTATTACTGTCGGCGGTATTGGAGCGGTAGTTCTTCTGCCGGCCTCAGCACCTGAAATAACAGAGAGCTTAGGCCGAGTTCTGTTCCGAACTCTTCATCCATTAGTTGTGATTGCGGCTTCCCTGGTGATCGGGGCTGGCGTCGCCGTCGTGATCGGCATTTGGCTCTTGCACAAATTGGCTGATCTATACGCGAGAAATCACATAGGGGATGAAGGCATCATACTCTCCGCGCTATGGCTGGTTTACATTGTGTTTTTGAGTAGCTTTGACCTCCTGTTTGCCGGGCCGGGTTATGCTGCGCTGGGCTTGGGCGCGTTTCCCCTGTACTTGCTGTTGACACGAGCCGGGCGACATCTTTTCTTGACACCCGGTATCGAACCTCCGCCAACTCTGCTACTTCTCCGGGTCTTTGCACAGCGGGGCCCAACCGCAGACTTGTTTCACACACTCAGCCGACATTGGAGGCAGGTGGGACCCATGACAATGATTGGCGGTGCGGATCTCGCGGAGGCAGCTATTGAGCCCCATGAAGTAATGTTGTTTCTGCGAGGCGAGATTAGCGACATCTTCGTCAAGGATGCACACTCAGCTATTGAACGCCTTGCCGCATCGCCCACAGAATGTGACCCGGACGGGCGTTATCGCTGTCGGCAGATATTTTGCTTCGACGATACGTGGTTCACACTGGCGGAAAATTTAATCGCGAAGAGTTCTGTAATATTGATGGACCTCAGGCTGTTCACCACTGAACGCACAGGAGTTTTAAAGGAACTCAGGGCCATTGCGGCTCACAGTGCTCAGCCCAAAACCGTGATACTCCACGATAATCGCGGCCTAGTAGAGGCCACTCTCAGGCACTCTGATATCGACCTTGCCACGGTGAAACTTCTGCATCTGAGCGGTAAAGAATCCCAAGATGTCCCAATACTGCTACGCTGTTTGGCCGACGTTGCACAAAAAGCGTAAATAAGATCGTTGTAAGCGATTGGTTATTGCCGTCTAGGTAAGGTCGCTGAGAACCGTCATCCTGCAGGCCGATCGTAATCAGATCAGCGGGAGGGCGGATGAGCGAGCGTCGGCGTCGGATATCAAAGCAAGAGAAACGGCGGATAGTAGAGGAGACACTCCGGCCAGGGTCGTCGGTTTCAATCGTTGCGCGACAGCATGACATCAATGCCAATCAGTTGTTCAGGTGGCGAAGACTTTATCGAGAAGGACAGCTCGAAGTTGAAACGGAATCCAGACTCCTGCCGGTCCGAATCTCTGATGTTGTAGAGAAGGTTCCTCAACAGGCACCCGCTCGGGCATCGCGTCGCGCTAGAGAAGGGACGATCGATATTGATCTGGGGCATGCTCGAGTCCGCATTGAAGGCGCGGCCGATCCGGCCTGCGTGCGAGCAGCGCTGGAAGGCCTTCTGCGATGATCAGCCTGCCGACAACGACGCAGATTTGGATCGCGGCGGGTGTCACCGATCTTCGACGCGGGTTCGATGGTTTGAGCGCTATTGCCCAGACAGTGCTCGAACAGAATCCATTTTCCGGACATGTATTCGTCTTTCGCGGTCGACGAGGCGATTTGGTCAAGATGCTGTGGTGGGATGGCGATGGGCTGTGCTTGTTCGCCAAGCGGCTGGAGCGAGGACGTTTCGTTTGGCCGAAGGCTGAAAGTGGAACTGTCTCGCTGACACGAGCGCAGTTGTCGATGTTATTGGAAGGCATCGATTGGCGAAGGCCGCAGCGGACACATACTCCGGAGTTGTCAGTGTGAAGGCCGATCATGAAAAATTCTTCAAGCTTGTGACCTCCGCTGTCCTGTAATCGTTGCACTGTGCATTTCTGTGATTGATGCCGCCGAAGCAGAATTACCGGATCTGAACACACTGGATGCGGCTGCATTGAAGGCACTGCTCGTCGAAAAGCACCTCGAAGTGATTGAGCATCGAAACGAAATCCAGAGTTTGAAACTGCTGATATTCAAACTAAGAAAGACGCAGTTCGGTCCCCGATCTGAAAAACTCAAAGAGCAAATCGATCAACTGGAACTGAAGCTGGACGAACTAGAAACCAACCGGGCAGCCAATGTCCCGACTAATCCCGCTGCTCGGCGCAAACCCGCGCGGCGTCCCCTGCCTGCAGAGTTGCCGCGTGAAATTGAAACAATAGAGCCTAAAGAGAAGGTATGTCCGGATTGCGGCGGAAGTCTGAATCATCTGGGCGACGATGTAGGTGAAACGCTGGAATATGTGCCCGCCCGCTACAAAGTGATCCGGACGGTACGGCCGAAGCTGAGTTGCACGCGATGTGATCGCATCCTGCAGGAGCGGGCGCCGAATCGTCCAATCGATCACGGAGTGGCCGGCCCGGGGTTGTTGGCCCATGTGCTGGTGTCGAAGTATTCCGACCACTTGCCGCTGTATCGCCAATCCGAGATCTACGAACGGGAAGGAATCGATCTGGATCGTTCGACCTTGGCGGGCTGGGTTGGCGGAGCGAGCAGAATTTTGGAACCTCTGGTGGATGCGCTGCGGCGCTATGTGTTGAAAAGCAGAAAACTGCACGGCGATGACATCCCGGTCCCCGTGCTGGCACCTGGCAATGGCAAGACGAAAACGGGCAGGCTCTGGACCTACGTTCGGGATGATCGGCCTTCGGGTAGCAGCGATGCACCTGCCGTCTGGTTTGCGTATTCACCGGACCGCAAGTCGGAACATCCCGCCGAACACTTGAGACTCTACCGGGGAACGCTGCAGGCGGATGGCTTTGCGGGATTCAACCGGCTGTATGAAAAAGGTGAAATCCGCGAGGCAGCCTGCTGGGCCCACGTTCGGCGAAAGTTTCACGACTTGTATGAAGCGCACGCGTCGCCGATTGCCAAAGAAGCCCTGGATCGGATCGCGGCTCTCTATGCTATCGAAAAAGAAATTCGCGGCCGCCCGCCCGACGAGCGCCGTCAAATTCGGGTAGAACAAGCGCACCCTCGGCTGGATTCCCTGAAGGCATGGTTCCAGGCTTCATTGCTGAAGCTTTCGCGAAAATCGGAACTCACTCAGGCGATTCACTATGCATTGGGCCGCTGGACGCCGTTGCTCCGCTATTGTGACGACGGCGAACTGGAGATCGACAACAATGCGGCGGAACGTGCGTTACGCGCCGTGGCGTTGGGCCGCAAGAATTATTTGTTTGCCGGATCGGATAGCGGAGGCCAAAGGGCAGCAGCAATGTACAGTCTGATCGGTTCGGCGAAGCTGAATGGGATTAACCCGGAAGCTTATCTGTCCGAAGTCCTCACACGAATTGCGGACCATCCGATCAATCGGATCGCGGAACTGCTTCCTTGGCACTTGTCTTCGCCAGCCTCCCGTTTGAATCTTGCCTCTTAAGTGTCCACCTAAAAATTAGTGGACACTCCAAACTGCCTTAACCGCTCCAACGTTTTACGTCAATACGGTAAAAACCAACCGCTTACTACAGAAGTGCAATTGGAACCGCTTCTAATAGAATCTTCACAAAGATCCCCATGGATCCGGTTAAGAAGCCCACAAAGCTGCACTTGAAGCGGCGCTGAGTGCGTACGATAGCGAGGTTGATGAGGCGGCACAGAAGGATGAACCGCATCGGCTTCCAGTCGAGCGTGGCGAACTCCACGTGATCGACGCCTCCCCAGGGACGCCCGTCACAAGTCTTCGCGTGAAAAGCGTGATCACGTTGCCGGAAAGCGGCGCTGCGCGAACGCGGCATGCGGTGGATCTCAGACTTTCGTTCTTGCGCGGACGAGGTGCATGCTCTTTACCGAATCCGAGAATGGGGGCACGATGAGTAAGAGGAGCCCTACATTCGACGCACTGATTGAGTTCGCTAACAGGCCGATTGCTGGACAGATTACGGACGTTTAGAGCTGTTCCCCTCAACACAGCATTCATCCATCAGCAGCCCCCGTATATATCCATGCGTGACGTGCGCTTTCTGAGCGTACTCGGGCTTTGTCATCAAATAGCGGTGCAACTCCTTCAGCCGGAAGAACGGCACGCTGGGGTACAGGTGGTGCTCGATGTGGTAATTGGTGGCATGGGGCGCAAACAGCCAGCGTTCCCAGAACGGCGCGACTACCGTGCGCGTGTGATTGAGCGCATGCTCATATTCCAGGTTGCTGTAGTGCTCGGCAAGGCTGCGGATATACAGAAACAGCAGCAGGGAGGTGAACATCGGCACAAAGTAATAAAGGAGCACCTGTTTCCAGAAGCCAAACGCGATGCCTGCACCGATCAGTCCGAGCGCGAAAACGGCTCGGAATGCTTTAAGGCCGGCGGGAATGTCGTTGACGTATTTTTCTTTGGCTAAGGTCTTTAATTCGCGCGGCAGGGTGGCGCCAACGGTATGTTTCACCAACAGCCAAAGAAGTTCTGACCGCTTCTTGGGGAAGTCGTAATCGGAGTTACGGGTGCGTTGCCAGTCCGGGTCGTCATCGCTGTTGATCTCGCGGTGGTGAACGAAATGGTTTTTGCGGTAGCCAAGTAGGGTGAGGGGCGTGCTCAGCGCTGCGATCTCACCCATTATGTCGTTCCAAGTGCGGTTCTTCATCGCGCGGTAATGCGTGGCCTCGTGCATGAGCACGGCCATGGCGTGCAGACGCGATCCGATAATGAACACCGCAACGATATAGAGCGGAGGACTCCAAAACGCCTCGCTTATCCATATAGTCAGCGCCAGGGTCGCGAGGTCGATGGCGAAGGCAAGCAGAAACTTTCCATCACTCGGCTGTGAATACCGGTGCAGCTCCTCTTTCGTCAGCAGGCGCACAGAATGACGCCGGCACTCGTCGTCACCGGGAGATAGGTTGGTGGTGTACTTCTGCATGCGGGACTCCTGAACTTGCGGAGGCAGAGATTATCGGATGGTTGCGCCCACTTATGCAACCCATGAGCGAGGTTCGAAAGTGCCACTCACCTGTGTTCATTTACCAGAAGGCTCCTCCTATAGGATGACGCTCACACAAATCGTGGCACCGCAATTCAGCACGTCACGCCAACCCACCACCATTAAAAAGTTCTAATTTTTATCGGCGCTGGGGTTTGTGGTATTCGATTGAGGGCGACAACGGACTCCCGATTTGATCGAAGTTTTCGTCCGCTTTCTATTCAGGTGGGCTTTTGGGAACACTGCGAAAGGAACTCGCAAGGCCCAGGAGTGATCACCTCGGGGGGAGACAACTCGCTCTTTGAATGCGCGATACTCGATCGAGACGCCGTCATTACCTCCTGAGCGCAATTGCCCTTGCGGGCCTGCTCTTCGCTAGCGCATCGGCCTATGCCGAGTGCACATCGATGGGCGAGAGCATCCGAGCCGACCTCGACGGCGACGGCATCCATGACCTCGTCTCAGGAAGCATTTCCGACTCCGGCTCTACGTACTCCATTCGTGTCAGCGTCTCCAAAAGTCAGGCCGTTTCTCTGTTTACGACAGACATTTCCTTCCCATTAGGCCTTCGCCTGATTCCTTCCGACGTAGACATGGACGGAGACGCGGATCTGGTGCTCTTTCGCGAATTGAGCCTTCCTGTTGCGGTGTGGGCCAACGATGGACGAGGCTACTTCGCGACGAAACCCGCGTGGAACGTAATTTCCACGCCTAACACTATCCAGCCGGGTTATTCACTGCCGCCGCTCCGCACGGACTGTAACGAAACGACAGACGGCAAGCACATGTCGGCCGCTGTGCCCCGGTGTCCGCTTTTCGACGCGCATCCGTCCGATTACCGCACGCATTTCTATCCGCGCGAGATCTGGAGATCGGTCCGACGACAACCCCTGCGCGGGCCTCCACTTTTCACATAGCAGTTTAGACCACGGCGGCTCCCTCTGCACCAGATGTGGAGAGAGCCGCAACCGCCATCGCTTTTGTGAAGAGTTTACCCGTTCAAGGAGTCCACGATGCTCAGAGGAATTTCCCGACGTTACCGCGAAGTCAAAACCTGCATCAGGGGCCTGCTCTCGACACAGCATGTCGTCATGGCTCACATCGTTCCCATCCGCCGATGCAATCTTGCCTGCAAGTACTGCAACGAATTCGATCACGTCTCTCCACCTGTCCCCATCGAAACGATACTGCGGAGGATCGATCTTCTCGCGGCCCTTGGGACGTCCATCATTGGCTTGACAGGAGGTGAGCCCCTCATGCACCCACAGGTCGATACAATCATCCGGTACATCCGCCGGCGGGGCATGATCAGCGGGCTGATTACAAACGGCTACTTTCTGACACCCGAAAAGATCGAGTCGTTGAACCGCGCAGGATTGGACTACCTTCAAATCAGCATCGACAACGTCGAACCGGATGAAGTGTCGAAGAAGAGCCTGAAGGTGCTGGACAAGAAGCTTGTCATGCTAAAAAGATTCGGGAAGTTTAACGTCAACATCAACAGCGTGGCAGGCGCGGGGATTGTGAATCCCGAAGACGAGAAAGCCATCTCTTCGCGGGCCCGTCAACTCGGTTTCTCTCGAAGCCTGGGTATCTTCAGAGATGGCAACGGTGGCGTCCGTCCCTTTAGCGAGCGGGACTTGAACGCGTACGAACTGGCGCGGCGCCACGGTCGACGCGGCTTTACCCGAATGGATTGGATGCAGACTCGCATCGCGGAGGGGAAGTCTAACGAATGGCGGTGCCGGGCCGGCGCCCGCTATCTTTACATCTGCGAAGACGGGCTGGTTCACTATTGCACTCAGAGGCGAGGGTGTCCCGGAATTCCGCTGGAGAACTACACGCGGACCGACATGAGACGGGAGTATTTGATGAAGAAGCCCTGCGCTCCATTTTGCTCTATCAGCACGCTTCTGAGGTTGTCCGTTATGGACCACTGGAGGGATCCGCAGTCCGAACCGGAGCCGGCACCCCCGGTACGCGAACAAACGTCAACATCAGCACAGTCATTTTCCGGTCATTCGTAACAGAACGCCCCGGACCCGGCGCGCGATTGCTGTTGCCTGTTCCTCACTCAGGCTTGCATAGACGGGCAACTGCACGACCTTCGCGGCGCCAGATGCCCCCGGCGCCGGAGTCTGAGGGCCAAACAGGGCGGCCTCGGTACAGACGTCCACGTGTTTGGTCTCGACATCGACGCCGCGCTGAATGCACTTTTCGACGACCTTGTCACGGTCGGGTACATAGACGCAGTACTGGTAGTTCACCGAGACGCACTGTGGAGGTGTGGAGGGTGGCTTTACGCCTTCGATGCCCGCAAGAGCTTTCGTGAAGATCTCGGCGTTGCGGCGGCATCGCGCATTCCATTCATCCAAATGGTCGAGTCCAGCGAGGCCCAGCGCAGCCTGCACGTTGCTGAACCGTTCGCAATAGCCCTCTTCCTGCGGACGAAGAGGCCTGACTCGTTCCCACATGTAAATGTCGGGGAGCGAGTGGAATTGCGAGGCAACCCACAACACCGGGAACCCTGTCAAAGTGAAAGCTGCCGGAGACGAGAAGAAGCGTTGAAGCCGACCGACCCGAAGCTTTTTCAATACCCGATCTTCGGAAGGCGGTGGCTCAGCCGCAGAGAAGGCTGCGATGCGCGCGCCAAGCGCGGCGTCGCGAGTGAATGACATGCCGCCACCGAACGCGTTCAAGGGCTTGCCGGATTGAAAACTGAAGAATGCTGCGTCTCCAAAGGTTCCTGCCGGGCGTCCGCGGTAGGTCGCCCCCAATGCGTGCGCACAGTCTTCGATGACTCGAAGATCATGCTTCCTTGCAATCTTTCCAATCGCGTCCATGTCGCAGGTAACGCCGTAGAGATGAGTGGGCACAACCGCGCGGGTCCGCGGCGTAATCGCACGCTCCAGGCATTCCGGATCCAACAGGAAAGTGTTGGGATCGATATCCGCGAAGACCAGCCTCAGCCCCGCAAGGCGGGCCATTTCGGGAACTACCCAGAAGGTCAGCGCGGGAATGACGATTTCTGAGTCCCTTGGTAGGTCGAGAGCCTTGAGGATGTAGTAGAAGGCCATCCGTCCGAGCGATGCAGAGCTCGCATACCCGCCTCCCAAACGGCGGGCGAAGGCCTGTTCGAATTCGGCGATCTGCGGGCCTTCAACCAGATGACCGCTCTTGCGGCATTCCCTGATGATCCTGTCCGTGTCGGGTGCCACTCTCACGCCGTAACGGCAAATTGCAGCGACCATAGTCGTGAAGCTTAGCAGAACCCTGGCCTCGCCTTGTTGGGGCCGAATAATTCTTAACAGGATTTAATAAAGATTTCAGATGAAGACCATCGCAGTTTGACGCCTTGAATCTGTCCGCCGACGCTAAACCATGTTGATTTCCATTTAAGGTGATAGACTCCATCCATACAATTTCCCAACCCAGGAGGATCAATGAACGCCAAAAAAGCTGTGCTGATTGTTTTCACTCTGGTCGTTGCGTTGGCTTTGACGGTTGCCGCACAAGATAAAAAAGATTCCAGCTCAAGCTCAGTCAGCGTGACCGGATGTTTCAACAAAGGTAAGGTTGCGGATCAGTACGTGATTAAGGACGACAAGACAGGCAAGGAGACCACCGTTGTCGGCGATGCGAAGATGCTGGCCGCTCATGCGAACAACCATCAGGTCACTATCACGGGGACCATGGCGAAGGATAAAGGCGCGGACGTTCTGAAGGCGACTGACCTCAAAATGATCGCTGTCTGCAAATAGTCGTCGACAGATACAGACAAATGTCAAAAAGGGCCGCCACTCGTGGCGGCCCTTTGCCTGATCGGGGCCATTCCCTTCCCTACAAAGTAGCGTATCCTTCCGCTGGTCGCCATCGCGCAACGCCGAGCCAATGAAAGTCACCTACGACATGATTCATCGCATTGTCAGCCGGATCCCACGAGGACGGGTCGCGACTTACGGACAGATCGCGGAACTCGCAGGCATTCCAGGTCAGGCGCGCCGCGTGGGCTACGCACTCAGCGCCTTATCTAACAATACTCAGGTTCCCTGGCAGCGCGTCGTCAACGCGAAGGGCGAGATCAGTTTGCGTTCTCACTCGGGTTCGGAGAGCCTTCAGAAGAAGCTGCTCAAGGCCGAAGGCGTTCGGTTCAATGGTGACGGACGGATTTTGATGGACCGTTTCCTGTGGCGGCCAAGGAATTAGCCTATGCTTCGAATCATCTCAGGGGGGCAAACAGGAGCAGATCAGGGGGGGCTGCTTGCCGCACGCGAACTTCGCATTTCTTCGGGTGGAACAGCGCCAAAAGACTGGTGGACTGAGACGGGTTCCGACGAACAACTGCTTCGGAGCTTTGGTCTCGTTGAATGTTCAGAGCCAGGTTACGATGCGCGCACACGAAAGAATGTTCTCGACTCGGATGGAACCGTGCTCTTCGGATCGTACGCCAGCGGTGGCAGCGCCATAACGGCCAGGATCGCCGGCGAGGCGGGAAAACCTTTTTTTCATGTTCCCTTCCCTTCCCATGAAATAAACATCGAGACCACAATGGATGATTTTTACCACTGGCTCGTTCGCTTTCAAATTCGCGTTCTGAATGTCGCAGGAAACCGTGAGTCTCTGAATCCGGGTCTTCAGGAATTCACGAGAAAATTCCTTGTTTCGGCTCTTCGGGAAGGCTTGCCATGACGACAGCGCGCTATCGTGAAGCACTGCTCGACGACGTCCATCGAATCGTCGACTTTCAAATTGCGATGGCTGAAGAGACAGAGCAGATCCGTCTCGATCGCCAGGTGTGCACGCATGGCGTTCAAGCCGTGCTGAGCGATCTGAACCTGGGCTGCTATTACGTTGCCGAGATCGATGGCGTGGTTGTCGCCTCAACTTTGATTACGTATGAGTGGAGTGACTGGCGCAATGGCGTCGTCTGGTGGATTCAGAGCGTCTACGTCGTGCCAGATGCACGCAGGCAGGGAGTCTACGCCGGACTGTACAGGCATCTGCAGAATCGTGCGCGAGAAGATAATCGCGTAAGAGGAATTCGTCTCTACGTGGATCGCCGGAATGGGGCGGCGCAGAATGTCTACGGAAGGCTCGGGATGAATGGAGACCACTATCAGGTCTTTGAGTGGATGAAGACGGAATTTTAAGCGCCAGAGGATCACTCATCCGGCGCTTCGCGCCACCTTCTCCCCGAGGGAGAAGGAATCAATCGCGAAGGAGAGGTCGGGTCAGGCAGGTGGGGCCACCGGCGCCGGGTATGCAGATTTCTCGACCCTCGAATTCCGCAACCGTGCAGCCCTCTCTCTCCAGCCGCGACCGCGTAATGGGATTCCCTGCCACCATCACAACCTGACGCGGCGCCACGGCCAGTACGTTGCAGCCCAGCGTCATGTATTCGTCCTCGAGGATATCGACAAGAGTGACGCCGCGCTCGACAAGCAGTTCATAAAGCGGAACCGGCAACAATTTCCTGTAAACGACGGCAAGATTCGCATCCAGCAGACTGATAAACGACATCAAATGCAACACATCTTCCGGACCTGTCCAGTACGGCAACGGCACAGGAACAACCGTCACATCGAGAGGTTGCAACAACAGGGAAAGCCAATCGATGCCGGCCTGGTTGGTGCGGAATCCCCGCCCAACCAGCAATGTCCGCGAATCGAGCCAGACCATGTCTCCTGCTTCCGCCGTGGCGCCACCTTCGATCGTTCCGAGAATGGGTACGCCCCAACTCTTGAGCGCGTCTTCCATGGCCGGGCCTTCGCCGCGTCGCGCAACTTTCCCAGTTTGCAGAATTACTGCGCCCGCATTTGTGATGAGAACCGGATCGTGAACATTGATGGAGTCCAGATTTGTTCGGGAATCTTCCGGCAGGAAGTCGACACGCGCGCCTGCGGCCTGCAACAACGAAACGAGCCGGCGGTGTTCGTTTGCGGCAACTTCAAGGTTGGGCGGTCGTGTCCAACCCAATCCCTTCCATTCGGCATTGATGGCAGTGACACTACGAAACGCCTGCTCCGGACGTTTGACGATAACCGTCCGGAGCGGACCCACCATGCTCTGGCAACCGAAGGAGGCCACGAGTCTAACGGAACTGACCGCTGTCGATCGTCCGGGAAAGAAGATCCAGGGTTTCGGGTGTACCGACGAACATCCCCGGCGGCATCTTCACGCCAGCAGCCACCATGTTCTGGTAGATGTCGTTGGCTTTGTAGAGATTCAACCCCAGGCCGGCGAGGTATTGAAGCTTGAGACCTCTGTCACGATTGATGATCGCGTTGCTGGTCCAACCCTTCAGGTCTTCTGCCCTTCCGGCAAAGGTTGCGAGCAGGTTCGAGCCGGAATAGAAGCCGATGTCGCGAAGCGACTGGGCAACGGCGGCATACTCCGGACTCTCGAGCTTCTTGTTCATCGCGTCAACGTCGATGACTGTCGGCTCTGCCTGACCCAGCATGACCAGATCGTATCCGCCGTGATTCACGTTATTGACGAAAAGGCTGCCGTTCGGGAAGACCTCAAAGAAGGTCGCAATCTCGCTCTTCGCCGCATCCTCAGTACTTTCGTAAAGCTGAACGAACTGTGTCACTACGCCGCCCGGCGTAAGATGCGCTTTCGCGGCTTCGAAAAACTCCTTCGTGTACAAAGCGCCGGCGCCCTTGACCCATGGATCGAGAGGATCCGACGTGATGCCGTCGAACTTGCGATCCGTGGTCATCAGGTAATGACGTCCGTCGTCGATACGGATCGTGACTTTGGGATTCTCGGCAACTTTGAAATTGTGCTCGCTGAAGTGTTTCGAAACGAACTCCGGCACAAGCGGCTCAATTTCGACAATCGTCTCGTTCTCGAGTTTAGGCTCGATACTGACTGCACCTGCGGTGGCTCCGGCGCCAAATCCGATCACCAGAAAATTTTTCGACTGCTTCGGGACGAGAGTGGTCAAATGGCCCAGCATGCGCTGCAGGCGCATGTCTGCAGGATCGCTAGAGGCCTGAATTTTGCCTGCGTTGTGATAGTTCAGTGTGCCGTCGCTGAGCTTTGAAACGGCCACCAATCCCATTCTTCCCTCGCCGACATAAATCACTTCCGAGCGTCCCGCGCGCACCGGCGAGAATCGGCCGTACGCCACAAAGTCCTTGTTCAATTCCGGAACTGTTACGACGAGAAGCCCGCTGATCACCATGGCCAACAAAACCGTCAGCGCGAAGTTCAGTTTTGCCTTCGGAGATTCGTTACCCGCCGGGGCAAGCGCCAGCATGAGGAGCCCTGAAATAGCAGACACGCCGATGAGACCTTGCTGCGTGTGTTGCATGCCGAACGTGGAGACAAAAGTCAGACTCGCCAGGAGCGCGCCAAAGATCGCGCCAACTGTGTTCGCGGCATAGACGCGGCCCACAACGCTTCCCGCGTCCTGACCGCGACTGGCGACGGCCGCCAGGGCGAGGGGAAAACTCGCTCCCCAGAGGATCGACGCCGGCAGCAGGGCCCACAGGCTCCGGACCATATCCAGCTGGAATTTCGTCAGCATGTCGTACGACAACTGGACGTCGACGGGCCACCACGGCATGGACTGCATTGTTTGATAAGCGGCCCATGCAATCGCGGCGCAGAGCAGCATCTGACACCAACCCAGGGCGATGCGTGGCCTTCGAGTGCTTCGGGCAATGGCGGAACCGACGCTGCTGCCGATGCCAAGACCAAACAGGAACGCAGCAAGAACCAGCGAGAATGTATAAACGGTGGCGCCAAACAACAAGGAGAGGAGCCGAGTCCAGATGACTTCGGAGGAAAGGGCCGCGAAACCCGACAACGCAATCGTCACATACACCGGCCAGACTTCGGTATCTTCTTCCCTGGCGATCCGAACTTCCGTCGTTCCTTCCTCGACGCCCTTGGCCGAATACGGAGTTGCCTTCGCGAGTACGAGGCCGAGAACAGCAACCAGAACGTTGATCGCCACGGCAACAAGGGTGGCGATCACCACATCGTAAACTCGGAGCAGGTAGAAGCCCGCCAACAGACTGCCGGCAACCGCGCCCGCGATGTTTCCGCCATAGAAGAATCCCAGCCAGGAAACGCCTTCCGGAGTTGTCTCTACCCATCGGGAAATCGCTGGAAGCGTCGCGCCCATCAAAAATGTCGGAGGCAACAGGCAAATGCCCGCAAGTATCCCGCGGAGGAGCAGACTCGCCATCCCGCTGCCCGCAATCGAGGTATACAAGCTTCCTACCAGAGGAACGACGAAGAGAATGACCAGCCCAAGCACTCCAATACCGATTTCAAGGAACGCGTAAACCTTGAGCGGATGGTTCAGACGTGAGATCAGTTTGGGAGCGAGAAGACTGCCGACGCACATCCCACCCATGAACGTGCCCAGCAAGATACCGAGGGAAATCGAAGAGGCCCCGATAACAAGTTCCAGAATCTGAAACCATACAATTTCGTAAATCAGAGCGGCGCAGCCACTGCCAATAAACAGAAGAACCAGAAGAGGCAGGTACCGTTGCTGCTTTGAAGCAGATACCGTCTGATCTGCAACCATTTGACTCATATTGATGCACACCCCAGCAGAACCTTGATGTTGATGCGAATTGCGGATAGTACCACACCGTTTCGGGAGGATGCATCAGGGGATGGAGTTGGAGAACACATCACCGTCCAATTTCAAATTTTTGGGGTTATCCTTCTTGTCATCATGAGCAACGCACCAGAGCGCATCGCCATCCCGGACCTTGAAAAAAAGCTTGAGGGCAAGTCCAAACCTGTCGTGATCGACGTTCGCAAGCAGGCGGAGATCGACGAATCGGGAGCGGTGCCCGGAGCCTTGCACATCCCTGTCGAAAAAGTTGGGGAGCGCGTTTCGGAACTACCCAAAGATAAGGAACTTGCGTTCTACTGCGGCGGAGGAGGGCGGGCCTCGCGAGCGGCTCAGAGCGCGTGGGATGCCGGCTTTCGGTCTGTCAGCTACTTTGGATTGAGAGACTGGAAGAAACGGGGACTGCCGACGTCAAAGACGGCGAAGAAATTCTAGAGAGGATAGCCAGGTGTGGAGCGCGACCGCGACACACCCGGGTCGAGGTGCTGTGCTCACCGTTCCCAGCGCGCCGCTTCTTCCAGCAGTGCACGAGCAATTTCGGGTTTGTTGTCCTTTTGATACGCCGGCGCGACGATGAACTCCAACAGGAATGACGAGAGTCTCGGAGTCGCCAGGGCAAGAAGCGCAGTCGAAGCAACGTTCAGCGTTGCGCGCGATTGATCGGTTTGAATCCGCTTCTCGAGATCGTCAAACACAAGACGATACGCTGCAGGAAGATCGGGTCTCTCCTGATGGACCTGTGCCATGATCTGCTTCAGCGTCTCCACTTCATGTGTTCCATAGACAGGGGTGTCGAGATACACAGGACTCTTCGCTGCCCTCGCGACATCCGCAATCACTTGTTCAATGACCGTGGCATCCTCCGCCACCTTGGGGTAGTCAAGCAACTCCGGACGGTCGCCCTCCCCGTGATAATCCTTGTGAGTGGCGTGACTGAAGAAGAGGAACGGTATCTTCCTGCGGGCAAACCCCGCGAAATCACTGCGTGGGCCGATAAGGTCCGCTCCCGCCACGAGCATGTCGGGACGCCTGCGCCGGTCCACGACCTGAGCCAGTTCTCTGGAATATTCAGTACCCAGCACGAAGAGTGTGGACTTCTTGAGATCAAGGAAATGCCGGCCCATGGTGTCGAAAATCACAGCGGCGGAAAGTTGGTCCAGAGGAAAAATCGGATGATCGACATAGAAGTTCGAGCCATTAAGCCCCTGCTCTTCGTCGTCAAACGCGATCGCCACGACAGATACCGGCAAATTCAGAGCCTTCAAGTCGCGCGCCAGTTCGATCAGTATTGCCACACCTGCGGCATTATCGCTGGCTGAGGGAAAGCCGGGTTGCCCGTCGTAATGGGCTCCGATAAGAATGTGCCGTTCCGCTGATCCGAGACGTCCCACAACGTTCCGCCGGTTGTTGCCGAACTCCTGCATCTGAGCGTTAAAACCGGCCTGTTGCAACTGGTTGAACACGTACTGCGCGGCACGCTCGGCGCCGGGTTGTCCTGAGCGCCTTCCCGCAAGGTCCGGACTTGCAAGAAAGTTGACGTGGTCACGGAGTTTGTTGACCGGGATCGCGGCGACAGACAGGAATGCAACAATGAGACAGACGGTCAACAGGTATAGTCGTCGCGGTCTCGTCATTTCTTCCCCACGCACGCCGCATTAAAGCGGAAAGTGACTTTAGAAAGCGAAGAGAACACCCACCGATACTTCGCCGATATTAAGGGTCTGATTTTGAACGCTGAATACCGTATACCCCCGTCCATCGATACGGATCCCAACCGGCCCCGCAGGCAGTATCTTGATTCCTCCGCCGTAGTTCACGGCGAACTTGTTTCCGATATCCGAGGGACCACTACCCCAGGAGATAACGGTTCCCATCCCAACCGTGCCATAAGGCTTCACGACAGGGGTAGGGATCGACACCATTAGATTGCCGTTCAGCAGGATGGATTTGGAATGATCGTCCAGGAATTTGTTTGCATAAGCAAAGGTTTCCTCGTGACCCCACACTTTACCGCGACCGTAACGTAATCCGAGGAGTCCGGAATTGATGGGATCCGTGAGCGTCTGCGTCACCCCTGATGATACGTCGGACAAGTTGACGCTGCCGGGGAATATAACGCCCCCAAAGATCGTCAAATCCCTGTTAGTTTGAGCGAAAGCTGGAACGCAGAGGAGAATGAAGACAGCGAGAAAACGTCCTATGTTTTTCATGGCGCAAATTATAATCCACGGCAAATGGGCCAGATGAGCAGATTCTCCCGAGTCATCGCCACGGTACTGCTGACTCTGATCACTCGCAACGCCTGGTCTCAAGACGATTCACTGACCGAAGCAAGATCGGCCATGTCCCGGGGAGACTACGCTCAGGCCGCCAATCTGCTATCCGCCGCTATTCGGACGCAGCCTTCAGCGGACGCGTATGTGTATCTCGGTATTTCGTACGCGCACATCCGAGAGTGGATGCGAGCGGAAGAGACACTGAAAGAAGGCGCCAGCCGTTATCCCCAGGATCCGCGGTTCCACAACGAACTGGCGGGTGTTTATCTGGCCGCCAACGACCTTGATCGGGCCCGCCAATCCCTTCGGACCGCCCTGGACATCGATCCCGCGAACAAATACGCGCGGGATCTCCTTGCCACAGTGGATATGTCGATGGGAAAGGTCAAGTCTGCGCTGGGAGCATGGAACAAGGACGGACGCCCTCTGGTCGGCGACATCCTGCACAACGGTCACAGCTACTTCGAGAATTGGACCGTCAGAAAGGCTTCTGCCTTCAATAGTGGAGAGAAACTCACCTGGGGAAACTGGAGAACGACCGAAGTACGGCTGCGTGCCACCGACATTTACGCCAACGTTGGCGTTGAGATTGAGCCGACGCCGTCGCCGGACAAGTACACGGCCGTCATTCGTACGGCCCCTAAAGACAATGGCACCGGACAGTTTGTGCTTCCACTTCTGGAGACACTCTTCTTTCAGGATCCGTCCTTCCACCTCTGGAACATCAACAACAGTGCGGTGACGCTTACCGGAAGTTACCGGTTCGCCACAAACCGCCATCGCGGACAGGTGGGCATCCTCGCGCCGCTGCCTTTGCCTGGAATCCTGTTCTTCGAAGCCGTCGGGACGTTTCGTTCCGAGCGGTGGGATCTGGCAGAGTCCGCGGCCGACCCGGCGGTTGATCATCGGTTTTACTTTCAGTCCACCGGTATTCGCGCCGAGATCAAGCACATCCCCCACCACCGGATGGAACTCGGCGTCGGTTATGAGTACAGAAATCGCACTGCGAATGGATCCCAGCCCGGTCTGGCGATCGACAACAGAAACACCGGAAAACTGCTCGCGGAAGCCACCATCCTGCCGTTCGATGGAGCCCTCCAGAGCCGGATTCATGCCGAAGGATTTGCCGCCCGAGAGAAGCTGCTCAGCGATATGAACTACAGCGGGGGGACCGTCGAGTGGAATAACCGCTACCACTTTGACGAAGACGGCAAGAACACGCTCGAGTTGACAGGTAAAGCCGGCACCTCAAGGGGTGATCTACCAGTTGACGACTACTTTGCACTGGGTGTTCGGCAGAACACGGTGAACTTCCTTCGCGGACACAATCAGGTGGACTCCGACGGCCACTTCGGCAGCGGGCCTATGGGCACCAGTTTCGGTCTGGTCAACGTTTCGTTCGACCGCTTGATTCGGCGGCTGCCGTTTTTCAATGTCCTGAATTTCCCCTATGTCGATCTAAAGTGGATCGCCTTCGTGGATACCGCCCGGACATTCGACCGTGCCGATGTTTTCAAGGAAGGAAAGGTACTTGTGGACGTGGGGGGCGGCTTCAAACTGGAGACTCAAAACCGAACGTTCAACCTCACCTACGGCAAAGCTCTTCGGGACGGGGGCGGGACCTTCGCCGCTTACCTGGGCCAGCGCTGGTAACTCTACTGAAACTCCTTCCATCGCGGCTCGCTGAGAATTGCCAGAGAGATGAAGTCCGAATAGCTCCGAATCCCGCCGGGCACGGCATTCGCCTTCAGATGGGCATCCAGCATAGCCGTCTGGACCTTGCTGATAAGCCGAACCTGCTTCGCAAGTAGCCGTTGGTCGATGGCCTGCAGGTCCGCAAGAACTCCGGGATCGAGGCGCTGCTCCCGGGGAAGGTAGAAGTAACGCCACACTTCGAGCCAGCCGCTGTATTGAAAGCGAGGATCGTCCGACGCAACGGTGGCGAGCAGCGCAATCAGATTCGCCTCGCCTTCGTTCGCAATTCCCCGCGCATGGGCGATTTCGTGCGACATGACGAACGGCAACTCGAAGGGAAGCGGACCCCTGGTCACAAGCGGCTCGTGGACAAAGGGGTTGAACATGCCATCGATTCCCGCGCGAACGTACCAGGGCTCCAGAAAAACCGACCGCTTCACCTGGTGCCCTACCGGCCAGTCCGTTCCGTCAATCCTCAAAACGACGCGCTCAACCCGGTCGTAAGCCAGCGCCGAGGCTGACGTCCGGTCTAACGGCATGTGGGCGACTAGCGGCCGGAGTCGATTGAGCTGCTCGAGCGCTGTCGTTTCGAACTGTTCGTACTCCTCCGTCTTCACCAGGCGATTCTCCAGCTGGAGACGTTCGGAAACTACCGGACGGTGATAGTTCAATCCCCAGCCCCAGAAGAACCAGAGGTAGAAGAGGGACACCGCGCCGACCAGCACCCTCCACCTCCGACGCAACAGCACATATATAAGGAGAGCGATACAACCGGGAATCCAGAGATCGAGCCAACTGAACGGAAGCAAATCGGACAGCAGGGCAAATCCACGGGAAATTGTAGGAAATATCCCGCGTGAGTACAGGTTTTCGACCCACTGTCGCGGGAAAATGTCACCCCAGGAGGCCAAAATCGTTACGACCGCGAGTGAAAAAAGAATGCGGGAAAGGGGTACTTTATGCTTGACCCTCTGAATGACCATGGGCTACGATCCCGTCGTTGTCATAAGTTTCTTGCTTTAAGTCCTTCTAAATTAGCTACATAGAATCGTCGCAGCCCCGAAGGATTTTTGGCCCACTGGAAAAACAAATATAGGAGTA